>Ga0193743_1000368_pt1 | contig 35632 bp, 32 predicted proteins | sample L2c2metaG_FD_143038 | JGI IMG/M metagenome (GOLD analysis project Ga0193743, IMG submission 143038) | Soil microbial communities from a riparian zone of the East river system, Colorado, United States - L2c2 | ecosystem: Environmental > Terrestrial > Soil > Riparian zone | place: USA: East River... | reverse complement strand
ATGTTGTTCACCGGTTTCTTCGCCCTCCTATGACTAGGCAAACTGGCATTCCCCAATGACAGAGAACTCCAGAATTGGCGGTAGTGAATGGCAGGGGTAACCCTGGGATATATTTACTGTACCCCTGCCCTTACCCCCCAAAACCCCTACAGTCGCAGACAAGCAAAGTCAACAAATCCAGTATCTTGGCTCCCAGGCAATATTTGGGCAATATTTTTTCAGAATCTTGCTCAGATTGAGGAAATACGTTGAAAAACACATCTCTGAAGTTTTTCCCACAAGCTGTTTAAATCGGCCAAATTATGGCCAAAATCAATGACATTTTAGGTACCTAAGTTTGGTTGATAATGGCATCCAGGTACATCATCACACCTGGGAAATTGCGTGATGACACTTTTGCTTGCAAACTGTCCACAAGGCAGCTTTTCCAGAGAGCAGAATCCAATATGCGTCTATAAACCACCAGGAGCAATTAAGTAATGGATTTTTGAATGACGTAAACCAGGCATGAGTCGAGCACTGCCATCGCAGCATCGTCAAAGGTCTTCTTTTGAACTTGACGATATTGGTACTTGGCACATCCCCACTACTGGAGTGTTGTGTTAGCATAGAGGCCTATGTAATATTACCATTTCAAGCTTGTAATTTTGCATTCATGGCCAGCTTCTTTGGTCTCAAGCATTGAGACTTGGTTAGAAAAATTGTCTTGTTTACAGCTGAGCCAAACAACATTTATTATTTTCCCAGCGGAGAGCATGTGATAAATCACAGCTAGGATAGGAAAACTTGAGGATTTTTTTGGGGAAGATCGGTTCGATAAAAATTCACCAAACTTTGGGACTATTCCGCCCTTCAGAAAAGAAAGTGATTGCGCTATTTTTCATGATTTTACATAATTTTTTAAGGGTTCAGCCAATATTTCAAGGTACAGATTCCTTAAATGGTAATTTAAACGAGAACAGCTGATAGAATGTACTGAAATTTGGCCTGGAAGCTCCTTAAGTGGGTTTCTATTGATTCCGATGGTTTTCGGAGGTGTGGAAAAATTTAATTTTTTTTAGTTGTCTTTGCTTGTCTGCGACTGTACCCCTGAGCAAGGGGTAGGGGTTTTGGGGGGTAAGGGTAAGGGGTATGAGGGGTATGAGGGGTACAGAAATCCCTGGGGGTTTTGGTGAAGGGTATGTAATTATTAATGATATTGAGCATTTATCTACACATATATATATCAATATATTAGTACTCTCTCTACTCAACACCATTAAAATAGACTTTTTGAGAATTTTGCCAACACACATAGCAGTACTGGCCAGCCAACTATCCTCTCTCTAGACTATCTTTGGTGTATAAATTTAGAAAGTTGAGCTACTGGCTAAAAATCAAAATTTTGAGTAGAATTCTTAGTTTACACTTTTTATTTTATAAGAACTTTGTTTAAACTTAAGAAATATATCAATAAAAATATTAGGTATTTATACCCTCCATACCCCCACAGGGGTAAGGGTTTTCAAGGGGTCTCAAATGTCATACCCCTACCCCTACCCCTGCATACCCCTGCTCTGTACCCCTGGGGGTTTCCATACCCCTGCCATTCACTAATTGGCGGAAGCTATCCAAGCGGTCATCGGTTACCGTAACTGATGACCAATACAAGTTCCAATTACCTAGCCACAAAGCAGATCGGTTCTTCGAAGGGAACCACATTATTGTAAAGAGGAATCAATTCCAACACAATCCTCTCCTACATTTTTCCCGTTACTTGCGAAGTCGTGACATTTTATTTCCACTCTCCTCCCCCTTGTGGTTAACTTCCTCAGGTACCGTTCCAACTAGGGAGTTTTTCATGTCCCGTCTTCATCGTTTTTTCGACAATGACATCGGCGGGCATTCTATGCGGGCCGGAGGTGCCACCTCGCTTGCGGAACATGGTACCCCACCTTCTATCATCCAAGCCGTTGGACGTTGGACGTCCGACGCCTTTCTGATGTACATTCGAAAAAACCCCGTGCTTGTCCAATGTTGTATGCTCAAAATATTTTTTGAAAAAAATTAAAAAAAAAATATTATAAAACAAAAAAAAAAAAAAACGTTCGTTTATCACTCTCCTAATTGTATTTGTAGCCTGCCGGTCTCCACCTTTCCCCTGCTCTGTCAACTGCCTACTTATTTTCTCTTTATCTCTCCTCTCATCCTTTCTCTCATCAAAAAAAAAAATTTAACTTGTAGCTGTACCTAGATAAAGTAAAAATCCGAATTAGGCCGTTTGGCTGGCCTTCGAGCCGCCGAACGGTTCTTAAACGCTATCTCTCGCACCTGTCACGCCCCTGGCAGTCATCATTGGTTAGGTCGAATTCCACTTGGCCACCGTTCTGCCGGTGTATGTTTGTTACACAAATAGGTGCATGCAATGTCTGGTCCTTTTCACGCTCCGCTGCACCATCCTAGAAGGCTTGTACCAAAACTGAAAGGAGGTCTGCGAAGGAGAAGCAGCTGCGTCATAGATAGCCTTTGCGGAAGACATTACCTCGGAGTCCGGAATAAAAGGAGCAATTGTGACAAGAGAAGAAGTCGAAGCTGCACTTAGGCTACCCCTCAGTGAGGATATGGGTTATGAGAGGTTATGAGGCAACCTTTGGTGCAAAATGATGATCTAGTAGCCCCTAAAAGTTATGGGTTATGGGGTGGGTTATGGGTTAAGAGGGGTTAGACTGTATGGAAGGCCATCAATGAAAGCCGATTCGAAAAGGGAACAGCCTGCGTTCATCGATCTGATGACAGCAGCATATTATAGAACTGGGATTCGACAAAATCAATGAACACAGCTGGATGTGCTATAAAAAGAATGATAGAAACGACATTGCCAATTATATAACAAATTCTTGATGGCCGAATCCGCACACCTACTAGGAAACTAACTATAAGGTAGTCATACACGAAGAACAAATACAAGAATCTAGTGAAAAATACCTGGGGAGGTCTCCATCGGAATGAGAAAAAACTCTCGGATCCTTTCGGCCAATAAATTTTGGGTATACCGCTACAAGAACGCGCACTAAAGATATGTTGAGGAGCGACTGGCATATGCGAGTCCCACACTTTGTGCGCATTGACATTTCCTCATGGTAAATCATAAATATTTTATAATAAAATAAGTCTACTAACCAGAGGGGTCGGACGTCAAGGACCCATAAAACAACTAGCGGGTTGGAAATGTTCGACTATGTCGTATGCTAACAGGTTGTTTAGTTCTAAACTCCACCAAAAAAAAAAAAGATTCAAGACGATGCCACGTGCTGGTAACAGTGCACGTGATAAACGCGTTTCGAGATTCCACTGTCCACTGTCCAGGGTTGGCATCAGCCATCCTTTTACATCTCTATTCTCCCCTCATTCTCGCCCTGTCATCTAGACACACGGATCTAAGTTTATACCATCTTTGCTGACTTGACGCGTCCGTTATCGACGCTATTATCTACTTTGTGATCTCATTTTCCGACAAAAGATATGGCGACTCTCGCAAAGAAGAATGCAGCGCAACCCGACTCCTTAATATACTCAGACGAATCTTTAATTTCCGGAGAATCGGATTCGCCAATACTTAATCCTGAGCCTCTGCCTACGGTGCCTGCAGTCATTGCAAATTGGTGGCTTAATGAGAAGCTCGGCTCCGGTTACTCAGGCGCGTGATCTTGGTGCTGGATATCTTTATTCGCACTACTTACTTATGTTGGGCCGTTTTCTTAGGGTCAATTTTTCGGGCAACCCATATTCACACTAAACAGGTCGTCGCGTTGAAAATACAGGACGTCAATCATGAATGTCCCTCAAACCGATACGAGCGTCGGCTCTACCCATTGCTTCAGGGCGGCGTAGGAATGCCAAGACTCTACGCTACTGGCGTTGCGGGCATGTGGGACTACCTTGCCATCGATCTATTAGGTGCAAGCCTCGACAGCCTCTACAGGCGCAGCGGGAAAGAAAGCATGGATATACGAAGTGTCCTGTCCATCGCTATACAAGTGGTAAGCGAACCTCAAAAACTCAACCTGTTAAAAATCTCAACCAATGGCGGGATAGATTAAGCGTCTGCAATTCATGCATAGTTGCGGCGTACTACATCGTGATATCCAATTAGGAAATTGTGTCATTGGACTACCCCCAAACGAGAAAATCATTTACATGATCGATTTTGGATTTTCAAAGCAGTACATTGATCCATATACAGGTCGTCACATTCCTGACAGTAACCTCAAGCGAGACTTCATCGGAAATTATTGGTTTAGGTGAGTGTCTCCTCACCATCCGCGATGTAGCAAATGTATATTTCTGCCCTAGCTCAGTGAATGTACATTGTCGCGGCAAAGGTGCGAGCCATATCTCTCATCACCTCTACTTATTGGTTACTGAATTTTGGTCAGTTCCATCACGGCGAGACGATCTAGAGGCAGCTGCACTTATGTTCATTCATCTTCTAACACCTCGAGGTCTTAGCTGGACTAGAAACGGTGTCCCAAAAACAGCTGCTGCTCACAACATCCTAAAAATGGAAAAGCGGAAGGCCACGCCAGACGATCTGTGTAGAGGATTACCTGCTGAGTTTGAAGAGTTTCTGAGCTATACTCGTCGACTGAAATTCAAAGAAAATCCGGATTATGCTTTGTGGGTCGACAGGTTTCGTGATTTGGCTATGGAGCTGGGCTTCATGGATGTTGAACATTTCGTATGGCCACCAGCACCCACAGTCAGTATTCTCGATCCTTTCGGTCTATTATATAACTGTCCCTATTTTGCTTCATCCAGGTCCAACCGCCGAAATCCATCAATACTCCAAATCGTATGCGAGTATTGGCATTACCACACGATGAAATGGCGGGCATCCTTAACGGCCTTATGAATCTTAATCTAGAACCTCAACATGTTCTAGGGGACCGTACGAACGTGCAAAATGCAATGCAAAAAGCTAAAGAAGACGCCAAGATTGAATCACAAAAGAACGCCGATAGTGGTGGTCGAGCAAATGTCATCGTTGTCGCCAGCCATTCAGACAACAACGATACTGTGCCTGTCCGATTCCAACCTCCAAAAGCTGTGCGGCTCGGGGATCTATCTAGAAAAGCATCGACGGCGTCGGATGATCAGACGCTTGCAAGGCTGGTGAAGGAATTTGTGGAGGTGTTGAGGATGAACAGTTCAAGGACGTTGACGAAGGAAGCCTTTGTGTTCTTGGATGTGTTGTATAAGCAGTTGGACGATCCTTCGGTGTTCATTCAACCCGCACGGTTTGTCAATCTCGTGTAGTATGGACGGAATGTGATGCCTGACGAGAAAGGGATCATTAGGCCATCACGAGAGCGCTCGTTTAATGAACAAGTACCGGAGAAAGAGCCCGCTCACATCAAGCTGGGAGTGGTTGCGCGTCTAAAGAGAGAAGTGGTGTACAGTCGAAATAACAAAACGCTAGCGAAAATGGTTGCAGACTTTGCCCAAGTCACGAATAAAAGTACAGGACGGACAGTCACCAAGGTATGTGCCAATCCAATTCCCCATTTGCACATTTTTCCTAGAACATTTTCCGCATTCTTAGGATGGTTTTGCTTTTTTGGAAGGACTATCAGAACGTCTCACAGCCTTGTAGTAATTTTGTCGTTCTGATCCTTGTAAGTTTTCAGCTTTTCAGCTTTGTGTGTGTATGCATATCCTAGTTGGAGGAACATGAGAAGTTCCTCTTGTATCTATACGGACATGAAATATATAACTAGAATGAAGGAATTTATGTAGAATACATTTTTGGCAGACAGTGGTGTTCCACGTGGAAACAAACAGGAAAACTTGAGAAGACCTTCAAAGTGGTTTTGCAGCAGTCCGGGTGATTTGATTTGGCTGGGGCCGCTGCTCGGCAGAGTCCGATCACTGCATTCCCCATAAAAATGTTGAAAGCAATTTGATTCGCTGTAGTCCTTTTTGACCGTTCTTTTTCTTCTTCTTCTTTCTCTTGGACTTGCTATATAGATTTAATGGCGCCCAAGAACGACGATGAGCTCGTCACTGTCGTCGAGCAGGGCGTTTATCCTGTTCCGGACATTCCTATCAAGGACCTGCTCGCTGCCATCCCGTAAATACCCCCCCCCCCTTTTTTTTATTTTCCTCTCTCTCGCCTAAGACTCAGTCTTTGTGTTCTTTTAGTGCCCACTGCTTCCAGCGTTCAGCTCTGAAATCATCCGTTTACATGTAAGTTTTTGCGATGAGGGTTATAAAAAATGTAGACATGTTACTAAAATCACTTGCCTCTATTTATTTAGCTTTTGGGATTTATTCGTGATTGGATGCCTTTATAAAGCGACTACATATCTCGATACCCTTATCAACCCAACAACACTCGCGTTGCCTAATCCTCACTTGTACACTGTCGCGCGCGTATCGCTTTGGGCATTGTACGGGTTCTGGGCAGGTCTCTTCGCAACGGGAATCTGGGTTATTGGACACGAGTGCGGTCATCAGGCTTTCTCAGAGTCGAAGACAATAAACAACACTGTTGGCTGGGTCCTTCACTCCGCGTACACAAACTTTGCATATTTTTGGGGGCTTGGAAATGCTGACACGTGTTTCTATTCTAGACTTGGTGTACCTTACCATGCCTGGCGCATCACACACTCGAAACATCATGCATCAACTGGTCATATGACACAGGACCAAGTCTTCGTCCCCCCTACCCGATCAGAACTTGGCTTGCGACCTTTTGACCCTTCGAGGGAGAACCTTCTTGGTACCCGCGTAATAAATGAGGTTAAGAAAGAAATGTGGGAAGCTCTTGGCGATTCGCCAATTGGTGCTGCTCTAGGTTCAGCTTCTTACCTTGTAAGCTTATCACCGTCAATTAGGTCACCAAAGAAAGTGCTCATTTTGTCTATTTACAGCTCGGCGGTTGGCCTGCCTACATCCTCACAAATGCCTCTGGTCAAAAAAGGTATCCAAAGGGTACCACTCGTCAGTTCGCAGAATCTTTGTCAAAGTTTAGGTTGAAAACTTAGAACATCTTTCCAGACTTCAGCCCAGATGCAGTTATGTTTAGTCCCCATCAATATGGTCAGATTATCATGTCGAATGTTGGCGTTTTCCTTTGGGTTAGTTCAATCGCTACAAGCATCTACTACAAAGGCTTCCTCGAGGTGTTCAGAACTTATTTGGTCCCTTACCTCTGGTCAGCACCACTCATATGTCTGTGATTTTTGATATTCCTAACTCGTTGTAGGGTCAATCATTGGCTTGTATTGATCACCTTCTTACAACACACCGACCCCCTCCTTCCCCATTACCGCGCCCCAGAGTTCACCTTTGCTCGCGGAGCCCTTGCCACTCTGGACCGCAACCTTCTCGGTGACTGTGGAAGCCTTATGGCCTGGATTGGGTCACATGCCACAAATGGTATCTCTGAAACCCACGTCTTGCATCATGTTTCTAGCAAGATTCCTCACTATAATGCGTAAAACATTCTTCCTATTTCTCTTGATGTATCTCATTCTCCCTTTTAGTTGGGAAGCAAGTGCTGCTTTGAAGAAGAAACTCGCCACTGCTGGCATTCCCATTGAGGGTGGCCCTGGTGGATGGGCTGAGGTCTACCGAGTCTTCAGGGAATGCAAGTTTGTTGAGGACGAGGGCGACGTTGTTTTCTTCAAGAATGCATTTGGTCTTGCTAAGATGAAGCCTGCCATGCCAGAGTCATCGGCTAGTGATTCCGGAATAGAAATAGACAAGTAGTTATTATAGATTTGCCTCGCCAATTCTTATAGAAAACTTTGTAGAGTACCTATGTTTGTCGCTGACAGGTATTGTATATACCCCCCCCCCAATAACGACCTAGACGAGACATGCAATTTACTTGGTTTAACTTATAAGTCTACGTTGTATCCTTCATACTCTCCTTGAGGGAATCTTTCCAGATATTTGCAAACTCCTCAATGTTAAGTCCGTCACTCATACTCACTGCTTCAAACGGAATCATGTTATGTAGATGAGCAGGTGCATTGGCAGCTGCAGTAGGGTGAGACGGAGAGTCGATCACTCTCAATACGGGTAGACGAGTATCAGGATGGATGAGATCTCCAAGTTCCTCGTATGTGAAGAGTAGCGAATCGGTCTTGGGTGCATATGGATTAAAATCGAGGATATGGCCTTTTGAAAGATCTCGTGTGAGAAGAAAGTCGAAGATATCTGGTCAACTTGGTCAGGGTTACCTCCCCAAAAAAAACAAAATGTGTGTGTGTGGGGGGGGGTGGGGTATGAAAAACTAATTTCTCACAATCTTCACTGCAAGTCCATTTTGGCAGGATATTGGTACGCCAGAAATCTTGGATGGCCGAAGAGACTTTTGCTTGGGTGCTTGGCTCATTCCAGAATTCGTAGAAATTTGTGTCCCTTTGAGAGATTGCTATATAAAAGATGGGAAGTTGGACGGAAGACTACGATTGGCGGGAGGGGCTTACCGATGAGGATATTTCCTCGTACAAAACATCGGAGCTCTCTACTTCGATCAACGGGGTACCATTTTCTCAAAACCAACTCCAAGTCATACGGAGGGAAAGGCGATCCGTCTGTTGTATGACATCCTTCAAAAACGGTTTCAGGGTTCAAATCATGGTTGATGAAATCAGACGATTTGAGTAAGAGATAGACATCTGCTGGTGAGATACATTTGAGAGGAGAAGAAGCAGGGAGAAGCCAAGATGCGTCCTGATTTTATGGATGGGTTTCAGAGATCAGTTTTTTTTTTTTAACAAAAATAAGAAATGAAAAAATCGTGCCTTTGGTGATGAGAAATTGAGTTTGGGGAAGACAGCATCATACTCGAGAACGCATTCCCGGATACGCTTGTCAAGTTCCGGGAATGTATAGCGTTTCTGAGGCTCGTCGTCTTCGTCATCGGTGCATTCGTTTTCATCATCATCAAAAAGCGTACTCTCTACAGACCTAGTTCAATTATAACTCAGATCCTGACAACATTCGGGAATTGCGTATTTGCAAACCAACGCATTTTCTGAGCCTTCAGGGACAAAAACTCCGTCTGCGTTGAGGTAGTTTCGGAAATCGTCTGACAGCGGCCTGATGATGGTGCTTTTGATGCTGTGGTTCGCGAACGTAGGATACCATGAAGAGAACTGGAAAGCAAGTATGTAGGAATGACTCAGATTGTGGAAGAAGTTTGTTGGTCCAGACATTTGTTGTGACTCGAGAAAGAATTTTGTTCAACTCCGCCAAAACGGAAAAGATATGGATAGAAATAAACTATTTGGTCGAAATGTAAAACATTTAGGTAGTAGCAATCAAGTAGAAGCTATATGGTACCGAGAGAAGATGAAATCCTATATATCAATGAGCCGCTTTCTGGTTTCCAGCCTTGTAGTCAGTATACCACCACTAAAAAAAAAAAACAATCAGACTGGGATGACATGAACATTGTCGAATACAACACACCTCGACTGTTCGTCTTACACCTTCTTCAAGACCAACTTCCGGCTCGTAACCGAGCACTCTTCTCGCCTTTTCAATGTTGTGCCATCTTGTTGCACAACTGAAAGTTACTTTGAATCGTGTGAAAGTAACATCTCTACCAGTCAACCAGCCAAACCATTCAGATCCAGTTGCGGCCGCCAATCCAACAAATTTTGGTAGTTTTATAGGGCTACGTGGACTCCTCTTTCCGGGGAAGTATTGATCCAGCTGCGCCCAAATGAGGCGAGGGAAATCCCAGAAATAGCAGGGTTCTCCATTCGAGATGAAGAATGCCTGGCCTGCAACTTGGAGAGGATGGATACCTGGGTTGAAGAGTTTTGCTCGTTTGAGGGAGGGTTCTGAGAGTTGGTCGAAACGAGTCCTTATCACGGGACGTTGGACAGTTACTGAGTTTGGGTCGTCAAAGGCGGCCGCAATTTTTTCACCATTCGGCGGAAGAGTAATGTAGGGTCCAAGAGGTCTGGCTTCGCAAGTGGGTATGCGACCATGGCCTGTGGTAAGGTCGACGGGAAGAACGGGATAGTCAAGCATAGAGAGTTCGGCATCTGTCAATGGAGGGACTTCATTTGTAGAGCTGGGCAGTGTCTCCAGCGAAGATAATGGTGCCTCAGGAGGTGGAGTGTCAAGCTTGTCAGCAGCAAGGAGATGGGCGTGAGCAACATTTCCAACATATGTCCAGTCGAACAAATTTGTGTTGTCACCGATTTGGAAATGGGTTTGGCCTCGGTCGTAGACTTGGTAAAATCCAGTCATGGCCTGTCGGTCGCCAGGGCTAATTCAAGATTAAGTTTCCTCGTGATAAATTCACTGGTTTTTTTTTACTGACCCAAATATGCCTGCTGGACGAAGTGCAACAGTCAAGAGGCCGCCCTTTCCATTAGCCGCCAAAACGGCCACCTCCGCTTTGGCTTTGGAATCGTTGTACGCGTCCAAGGGGACGTCGGGGAAGGGCACACGTTCATCTATATCGATGACATCTGCTCCGTTGAACACAACGCCAGCCGAACTTGTGAAAACCAACTTGCGAACACCAGTCTCTTGTGCCGCTGCAATAATTGTCTTTGTACCTTCCACGTTGACTTTGTAGAAAATAGCAGGATTGTTTAAAGTACCATGCGGTGACGCTGTGTGGATGATACACGTTGCACCACTCTAAAATACATGGTATCATGGCGAGTTCTAGTGATATTATGAGATATCCAGACACACCTTGCGAAGTGCAGAGGCCACAGAGTCCCTGTCAGTGATATCTCCCGAGTAAAAGTCGACGTCATTGTACCTTTCAACAATGTCGAAGACAGAAACTATGTCTCCACGGTCAAGTAGCTGTTGCACAATGTGTCGACCAAGGAAACCGTTGCCACCAATGACCATGTACACATCTCGGGACTTTTTTTGGCTCATCTTCTTAAGGCGAAAAAAACTTCTGAGGTATATCCTGCTTTTAGGAGTTTACCTGGTCAAAAGAAAGGAGCTGTCCGGGGATCGAACGACATTAAAATCTCCAGAGTTTAAATATAGAAACTTGATCAAACGCGTTCACGTGATCATATGCCCGACATGGACCGGTTGACCTTTTAACCATCCTTAAACCATGGATCTACCAAGCGCAAAGCGGCACTATAGCAATGAGGAGAAGAGACAGCTGGTAGCCAATCTTGACATTGAAGGTCCGTTATCTTTGAAAACTTGTTCGAAAACAAACCTAACATATATTTGGCATTCAGTTGCACATCGCACTCGGCAGTTTGAGGCATGGCTCAAAGACAGGCTTGAAAACTTTACTATCCATCAAGAGGGTCAGGTCTCACGGATACCTAAACAAGTCCGTGCTATGACTATGCGGGAATTTGGCCAGAAATACGAGGGAAATATTCAATCGGCTTTAAGAGGTCATCAGAAGGAGAGGTTGGTTGCGGCGGGCGGGGATGCCACCCTAGGAGAAATTGATAAAAGCATGAGGAAGAGGAAATGGGTAGCAAGTCAAGAGGCAGAGGCAGAGCTATCTGGGTCAAGTCAACCCAAAGATATCGATTCTCAACGATCGTTGAAAAATGGTTAGTTGTATTTTATTACGAGGACCTTCCCCCTTCACTAACTACTTTTTAGCTCGGACACAATTGCTTTCGCCCAAAAAAGTAGCAGGCTCATCTACAGGTCCGGGAACTGCACAGCGGTCGCGACTGCTTCCACCTGCAAACAAGACGCCAAGCACTGTATGTCTATCCCCTCTCTTCCGTTCCAATGTAATTCCCGAAATTTGGTAGCAGGCAAGAACCATGGGTCGTGTACCTCCATCTACAAGTCCCCAGAAGCCAAGACCTCCATTCAACAATGCCACCTCTACATATAATCCTCGTCCACCATCGCGTCCGACTTCACCTCTCAAGCACCAATCGTCGGTTCCTAATATTGCAGCGCCACAACACACTCGAGTTCCTTCCAGCTCTAGCTTCAACCCGACCCTGCCTTCAAAAACACCCACGTTTCCCCTTAGAACCGATCAAGCTGCGATGCGACTACCGAGGAAGGATGAAAATATGCTTAGCGTCAACGGTTCCCCTCTTGCTAACCCATATGAGTTTGGCTTAGGCTGGTTCAATGGAATTGAAATGGCAGGAATGGAATCAGACGACGACCCCCAAGACGGACACGGTACGCAGAAGAATGATTTAGGAGGAGATCGAACACTAAAGCGATCCAAGAGCGGTATCATCGTAAGGAGGGATCCTTCAATGGCATTCCCAGCAACGATGAACGGTTACCATTCGCGGACAGACTCACAAGCAAGTTTTTACACGGCATCGTCTCAAGCAACGTCATCATCATCTCATTCAAGAGAAAATTCATTTGTTTCGCAATCACACTCACAGACAAAATTTTCTGGCTTTCAGTTCCCAGCACCTCGGACAGCCAACAGCCAAACAACACCCCGTCCAGCCCCTGCTCACATGCGGTCATTCTCTGCTCTGGTGGCTATACCAACCAAAGACGGCCACCTTCTAGAATTCGACCCTTTACAAACCTCGCCTGGAGCATTAGATGCACTTGAAGGCATCACTGATAGTGCAAAGAAGCAAGCCAGGGCAGAGATGGGCAGGCTAGTGCAAGCTGCTGTGGATAAATGGAAGATCAGATAGCTTGCGCAGCTCTTAGACTTTCCATCTTTGGACCTCTTATTTATGAACTCTTGCTCGTCCTCTAATCCAGTCCTGAGTTGTCTCTTGATCTCAGTATTCACATTGTGAAGTAACTGCAACTGTATATTAAGTCATGTAATTATGTTCAACTTGCACTAATCCTGACATTCAAGGATCCGATATGACTTCAATATATACAGCTCGACAATGATGACTATCGGGGTTCCGCAAACTTGCAAGCATTTTGGTATGAAATTTCGGGTTTGGATGCAACCTAGATGAAAAGTATAAACGAGGGGATGACATGGATGATCTGGGAAAGATACCGTAAAGATTGTTGCTCAAGCTCAATCAGCTGGACCAGCGAAATGGCGCCGATGGCAAAACCCACTCCCCTAGCCAGCGAATAATGTCCGGTCGTTACATACCCGATGATGGAGTTGGGATTAGGCACAATTTCTGATAACTTGACTAAAATATTGATCTCCATTCTAGACTTTCAAATAGGAATCACGAACTGACCTCTGCTTCCTGTGGCGTATCGTCCTCTAAAGAAATCCCACCCGATTCACGGAGAAGAAGTGCCTTTTCCCATTTCCTGCAGACATCGTCCGACAATGAATGAATGGCAGCTAAATCCTGTGGTGCACCCCTCGAACACATCGAGGACTTAACGTTGACCAAGGCACCTTTCAAGATGTCAGCAGATTTGATATCGTTGGAGAGCGGCGCCTGGCCTCGCTTGAGGCGCAATCGATTGATCTCTGAGAGTACAGTTGCAGCATGGTTGAAGACAGAAAAGATGCTAGATAGAATCTTGGGCACTTCTGGGCCTCGGAGCAACCATGGTTTAATTTCTGGCTTCACCACGTTCACTTCCGATACAGCTCCTCTCTGAGTCGTGACGAAAGCAGGTGGATCTGGACCAACGTGCTCTCCATTTTGTATAGATAGCCCAAGCACAACCTCCCAATCTGCACGCCAAGGACTCCTAGTCCCTAAAGCCTCGAAATTCACCCGCTTTGCAGGAGGTTTTCTTTCCCAAGTGTCCTTGTCTACTCTTTCTCGATCCAATGCATACGTGTCATATGCCCGAGTAAATGGATAGTCGCGCGGATAGTACATGGTTCCAGCCTCATATGTCTGTGTTTGTCGCTCGCGTTGGCCACCTATTCGAGTGTTTGTGAATACCAAGGAGTTAAAGAACGCCATTGACCATCCTGCAGGAACTATGAGTGTCCATCCATAGAGAGCATGACTATCAGAGCTACTGGATGCCTCCAGTGAACGCTGAATGAGAAGAACAGGGATACGATCGTCTTGGCGAAGTGCACTAAGAGGGGTGCCTGGGATATCGTTCTGCAATTTAAAAGTCACGAAATGCGATCATTGATGTGCAAAGGATATTTATATTTACCTTTGAACGACGGTCATCGAGATCTTTCTTCTTGAAGCGCGGTTTTGCTAATCCATTCCTAACCGCATCGTCCCAAATATCGCTCGAGGCCAGGAGGGCTGAGGGCAGAGTCATGTTTATGGATGAAGCATTGGATGAATTGTCAATCTTCGGTTTTGCATTCTTTGGAGGGAATCTTCGCGAAAGGTCGACAAGGCTCGTCAGATAGGAACAGGCAACGAGCTCACTTTAATCTTGGATCATTGACTTTGAAACCAATAATCATACCACGTGGTATTGAACCAGCAGTTTGCAAGTTCGTCAACGACGCCCAAAACTAGATCTTACTATTGAGACCTGTTGTATATTATTATATTGAAAGCCTGACCTTCAAAAATTCTTCCCTTTTTTCGGAAGAAACTGGTGACAACGCTCCTTTGATAACTTGACTTGATTTAGGTCCCATAATTTCAAACACGTTGACATGTCTTTTTAGATCTGCGATTTCCAAGGTAACTTCCTGGGGAGTATTGGAATTGGTTTTGTAGTTGTCTAGAGTCCGAGATGCGGCCTGCTTCAGAGTGTCGAAAACTTCAAGTTGAACTGAGGGATGGAACCGTAACCAGATGGTTCGAGCTGTCATCAAGCCTGTCTGCCCTAAAGTAGGTAAGACGTCTTGTGGCTCTTTCTCATTTGTTTTTCTACTCCTCGATGTACTGGATTTAACATTAGACGACGGCCGCCAGATGATGCTTATGGGTCCTATCAAATCAAATGGATAAGAATCAGGTTTATAGAGGTGCGTTTCAAGAGTCCGAGATCCGCCAAGGCATCTACTTGATATGTATGATCAAATCAATGGACAGGCCAGTATTCTGACATACCGCTTTGATCCCGGTCCTGGTCCTTGGGGATCACAGGACATCTCCAACATGGTAATCAGAAGCATTTCTGGACCCTTAATCTCAGCCAGGGAGTAATACGATGCATCGTGCAGGATCGAGTCTTGGATAGAAGCTCGGTGAGAGGGACGGTAAGCTTTCTCTGTCGGAGTCATAGCCTAGTTGCTCCATCACGTTCAGCGTTTCTATTGTTATATGGTGAAAGACAGACCAGAGTATAACCCCACATTTTTTCCATGTGCATTCGTTTCGCGTGCCAGATATGCGTTTCTAGCCACATTTTATCACCTATAATAAACTTAATAAAGAGCGGGTATACAAGAAAAAGAACGCTAACATTGTCGTTTCAGCAAAGATTCTGTGCGGCTAAGATGCTTGCCTCTGCCACGTTTGGGCATTGCGCGCCCAAATGCCTTCTTGCGTACTGGATCCATCTAAAACATCACCAATACATATAAGATGATGAATGCGATGAGCCTCACCTCTGCTCGCGCCTTTTCGCGAAGTCGAAGAGGAACTCTGCGGACATTGTGACTAGCTGCTCTCCTTCGGAGGTGTCGTGGCAGGGTCTGCCATGCTCGGTGCGTTGAGGTTGAGCTGCAAGTTGGCTTGTAAGCAACGGCATATCACAACTTAAATATTGATTTACCTGGCGGTCTTCATCGCTGTATGCATTGCATCGATTTCGAATGCGCGTGCCTGCCCCGAGATGAGTCTTTGTATAATCAAGATGTCATTAAAGTATTTACCCACTTCGACGAATTTCTCGACATCTATGGCACTAGGCATACCTGCCATGCCTGAGTTCACGACATGAGACCACTTTAAGGATAATACTATATTTCAAAGACACACTGTTGGTGGGTATCGGTCTTGATTGCGATGAGGGTCCAGCCTGAGTGGCTATTGTACGTGCAACTGACAATTTCAGTTTCTTTTTTTCTCTGCCTGTCATATCGTCAGCTTCATTTCCGTTCCTTCGCTTTTGTGCCATGGAGCTGCACTCCTTTTATTGCCACCAGAGAGCTCGAAATTTTGGAGAAGCGTTTCAAGTTTGCAAGACTTCAAAAGTACAGGAACTTGGTGAACCACAGATTTTTAAAGTTGTAGCACGGTCCAAAACTCGCACAGATGTTGTGAATTAATTTCTGGTGGAATGCCAAATGGCAGAAAAGGAGATCACGTGCAGGCCGGGCAAACTAGTGTTCATTGCGATTCACTGAGGCCCCTGCCAACCCCAACCCACCCGCAACAACTCGAGTTGTACACACTACAAGTGTCGTACAAACCTCTCTACGATCATGGCTTCGTGTATGCGCTTGGCTGGACTTTCCAGACGGTCTCATCATCTTGTTCAATGCCGCAACTTTACTTCAACGAGCGCGAGGCGAAATGACGCTACGTCAAATCTTGGCGCTGCCCAAGTTCAGAAAAAACCCATTGGCGGGTTTCGTGGAGGGTATATCATTTTCACTATTATTATTCCTTATGTTAACATCCTTTTTGCTTAGCATCATTGGTTTCCTTTTTGGCTTCTCTTTGGCGTCATCTTTTGCTGCATATCATTTATTAGAAGAATACCAGCGAGCATCTGCTGCATTACAGACGAGCGTTGAAGAGCTGAAGGTCAGCACAGAGAAGGTCAGCATTGCGGGAACGCATACTATCAGACCACTGAGTAGTCTCCTCGTTCAGGTCTCGGCGCACGTCAGGCGGATAGAAGCCGTTGAAAAGGATTTGAAGGCTCTAACCGATACCTCTGCTTCTAAGGAAGATGTTTCCAGAGTGAGAGCAGAAGTAAAGAAATTATACGATGGTTTGCATGTCGGTGAGTGTGATTAGAATATCATCATATCCAATCTGAACCCTCATCCCAGAGTTTTTGGATCTACGTACATATGTGTGGGGAATTCGTGAGTCAAATCCTTTTGTCAGAGAATACAGCACACTTTCTAATTCTCATCCCAACATAGAACAAGACCTTCATAAGCTATTGAAAAAAGAATCAACAGAAGTACGCATCTGAACAATGATATGCTTTAGAGTTTCCAATTGATCATATTATATTGGCGGTGATCTCCATATCCATGGTAAGTGAGTTGGGTGCATTTGAGTCTTGATTGGCTTTAGAACAGCGTTTCCCCACTTATCTGGAGAGGCCAGCTCCTTCGCTTTCTTAGCTGAATAAGTGTCATATGTTGCTCTCCCTTCCAATCCTACCTTGACCTTGAATATCTCGCTTATGTTCGACCGAGTCGACCGCGCTGGGCCTGTGGATATCGGCCCTTCGGATTTTTCTTTTTTGGAAAATTGTAAGGAAGTGATATGCTGCGAGTTCGACAAGGATGTAACACACCAAGATCAACAAGACGGCCGTGATGGCGATGAGCTGCCTTTTTACAGTGTCAGCTCGTTCGGACTACGACAAGTCTAACAAGCGCGAGTATCTTGAGAGGATGTGTTTATTGAAGAGATGGGAAAAATGCGAGTACAGTCTTCTACTTGTCTCCCCTACGATCGTAGTTCTATGATATATATGTGTGTTCTAACAAGGAGATCCTCGCGAATGACGATACAATGTAAGCTACTAGAGAAAGGGAAATGAAAGATATGATATGTCTCAAATACATGGAATGCGCGCCGTGTCAATGCGGCCTAAGGAATGTCTTATACGATGAGTCGGTGCCGTTTTCTATGAAAGAACTCGTGTGTGCCGTGTCGTTGCCGTTGCGCACGTTCCCTCGTGTTTAATAATATCGTGTGGTTTGTTGATTGTGAAAGACTTCGTGTCTGTGATAATGATCGTTTCTGTCGACCAGATCCCCCGTAGACCTGTGAACCGTTGCCTCTATGAGGTGAGGTGACGCTACGCAGAACCTCGATAGAAGCCTTGGACCTGTACATCTGAGTTTGAAAAAGGGTCAGGTTTATGAGGAGGCGCATGCTCTGCAAATGGATTTGGCAGCTTAGTCATCACACAGCCACCTCAAATCTGTTTGCCTCGACTCCAAATGACTTGTAGATGTATTTTGAATGCTTAAAAAATACTTATAAAGCTGTAACGGTAGGGAATATAACAATAAAAACTATAAATCGTCATTATCTGACTCATATTAAGTGATCCTCCAAGGTGATATTATTCCAGGGACACTTATATATTATGCAATAACTACTTTCGAATTCGGCATATGGATCGGCACTGGCCAAAATATCGGTATTTGCCTTGGAAAACTGGAAAACTCCGCTCTCACAGACTTTTTTTTCAGCCCATCACCCCTGATAATTACTTAGTATACAAACGTAACTGTAACAATGAGCTGCTGAAATATCCCCTTGACACTTTTCGATAGATCTTCAACGTTGCAACCCCTATAGCGCCATCTACGTTATCCGGGACCCGTCGGATTTATAAATGTCATCTTCTTAGTAGGCATTACTTACTACACCTGCCCGTTATGGTGTACTTGAGGGCAGGCTATGATCCAAGCTTCAAGTCCGCTGCTCTTGGGCGTTCGTGGTGACATTCAGCACAACTAGTACTTATGCCAATTTTATCATGTCTGCTGGAAGAGAGCGCCTTGCTGTTGGTCAATGCGATCATGGCCCAATATGTCACTCCTTCATGCACATAATCCCGCGTGTTCGTTACAGAGTTCGTATTCTTCGTTTAATCTACTATTTCATGTAGCATCTATATATCTATGTGTCAAATTGTCCGAGCTATATAATATTTAAACGATGGCACTGAAGAGAGAGAGAGAGAGATTAATACAGTATTATATGACATGATAGGTGGAAGGGTTAACTTGCTTTCTTGTTCATGATGCTACCCACTATTGGCTTTCTCGTCGTGTAAGAACAGTAGTACCAATGTCGTCCATTTTGTTGACTTGGGCGTTAATACCGAGTTTGCTCTGTCTGGCAGCAAACCTAATGTTTGAGCTGAGTCGGGATACGGAGGACGACGAGGTTGTGTCGGTCTTGCGAGAAGCGGTGTCTTCCTCATTCATACCTTTTCCTTGATGAACCTTACGAGCGTTCAGCCTGTGGTTGAGCTTAGTAGAGCTTGCTCTGATGGCTGTTCTTGAACCTACATGGCCAAGAGACTATTGATGGACGCTGTTCAGGAGCAACACATATAAGACTTTAATAGTTAACAAAGAAGTAAAAGACAAACCTTTGCTTGCAACGAGATGAAAGGGCATCCAGAAAGGTTTCGTCGGCGCTAATATAAACTGGATATAAAGTAAAGTTGAATGTCACCAAAGATCGTAGAGAGTCAACGCCTTACTGTAACGAAGTAGCCGAACTGGAAGATAGTTGCCAGGCCCCCTCGTGTAATAGTGTATGTTGCAATATTATTATAGAGCCTTTCAGACCTACAGAGGATGGAAGTCAAAGTCGGAAAATACTATCACACAATAATGGACATACAATTCGAGCATGGGATCCTGCAATGGATTGAGGTAAAAGCTGAGAGCAGCAAATACCGAGACCCCAGACAGGAAAGTGAGGCCCTGCGAAGACGCCGTGATGCCCTATTAAACCAATAAATAAGGATAAACCGAAGCTGAATATGGATTGACCTTGGCTTGTGGGGTTGTAAGGGATGAAAACACTAAGCTTTTCGCACTAAAAACGGGCATGATTAGATCACGGGGAGTGGAAGCCGAGGATGGCACAAACAGATTTCCAGTTGCCGCTGCTGGCCAACTCAACGTCAGTGGACTGATCACTATGATATGATCTAAGCTGCTCGCCTATTCCCAACGCTGTTACATTCTGGTTTTCAGCACTTTTGTCCAATAGCATGAAGTAAGCACGTACCGAAAGCGGCTAAAGAGATAACAGCCTGTAAGGTTGATAACATCGTAAATTTTGTGGTCACGGCACAGAATAATTCTTACAATTCCACCAGCGACAGCGGCGTTTCGGCTCGCTGCATCAAATCATTTAAATCTCTAAACTTGGGGAGAGAAAACTTGAGCTCACCCATCCAGACGCGGTGTGAATAATATCTAATCCTTGGGAATCAAGAACTGGAAAGGACCATATGTGCTTACTGCTCACATTTGAACAATAAGGATAGCGAGTGCCTGGACAAATGAGCAGACATTAAGAGCCAGTGATCGAGAACGACAAAGTATACTTACTGAAACTCCGATTTCAGCCTGATATAAGTCACAAAACGCTAATTAGCACAATCCTACAAGTCTTTTAGTAGAACATGAAACACACACGCAATATGTGCTGAGAGTATATAATCAATATGTGGAGCATTAATAATGTGGAGTGGAAGGGCTCACGGAGTAATATGCAATAATGGAGGGGTATCCGGGAAAGTGAGGATGAGGTAGTGATAAAGTCTACGAGAAGGTTGATTAATATGCATATACCTCTTATTAGACAATTTCTTACGCATGAGAAACTAATAAATGATCTTGGTATGACGAAGGTTCTCCGATATTGACAAAATTGGCTCACTTAAAACAGAATTGATGGTGTCCAATATACTTCATTCCGGCAAGGCTCAATTAAGTGCTGATGGTTCGGACGCCGACACTCACCAAAGAGATCCTACCTAGACAGCAAGTACATCAAAGGCAATACTTCCAGACACCAAAGTTGCTACTGACCGTCGCCTTGATAATCCAATGATCCAGGGAGTATTGAGAATAATAATCATAAGTTTCTAAACCGCGGCTTAGACGCCATGCGCATCATTTAAGAGATCGCACGCACGAAAGAAGGTAAATCCATAAGACACCATGCCCAAGACATACCCTGAAGTTGTTTAAGCAATTAAGTGACCATAAATCATCCGAACAGGGATGTACATACCAGTAAAAAGTATTCCGTAGGTGTTCTTCAACTCGTCAACAGTCAGAGACACCGTTTGTCCAGACATACTACAGAGGAAGCGGGAGGGAAAAAATGGAAATCAATGGCCTTGCCCAAGCTTGCCAGTTATTTTTAAAGTACTCCTTTTTACATACTTCAACATAGAGAAAAACGTCCGATTTTGATCGCATATAACCTAGAGTTAGTTTGCGAGTCGCAGCCGGCCAATTGCTACGCTGGCAGAGTTCGAAAGGGAATACAACGAGGGCGTCCGACATTACCAATTGGCAGTACGTTATAGTATACCGTTTATGTAACTCGCTGGCCTAACAGAAGTCCCGACACAGTCGGCGGTTACCCGCGATGTAGAGAAATATAACTGCAAACATGCTCAGCGGGTCCAATGGCTTCTTTGGATTATTTTTTTTGTTGGCTTATTTACAAGTTGATTCATGGCTAGCTGCTAGCCGCCAAAGTACATTGGGCCTCCTAGCACATAGGCCCTGAGGCGCAGACCATTCTAAATTTGATCACCCTCAGTTCTTTTCATTGAATTTTATGTCCCCTTTGATTCTTACCGTACATTGATTGATACCAGACTCGCAGATGTATCTTCCATTACTTTCCCTCACGCGCTCACCGGGACAGATGTGAAATTATGACATTCGAACCTGTCAATGTCATATTTGTACTCGAGTATTTTATATTCCATGCATTCTGCTGAAAAGGTGAAACATTCATGTCGATGTTATGACAGTTACAATTTAAATGTTTCTCAGCATCTCTAAGCAAGAATTCAGACAGTCAATGACAACAGTGAAAGATTCGCCAGTTGAGAAATTCAGTCTGAGGGTCAATCGAACAGTCGAACAAAGTCGTTGAAGAATTTCATGCGTTGTCCAACCTCCTCATAAGAAGAACTCTCAAAGATACGACACCTATCAAAGTCTTAACGTCAGGTATCCCCTAGAATCAAATAGAATCTGACCGTGTAATATTCCCTGACTGAGGCGTAAACTCCAATTGGTCCCCGTCAATAGTAACGGTAGTTCCATCAAGGAACAACATGTTGTAGACAGCCTTGGGAGATTTCTTGCTGAGATGTTTGATGCACCATCCAGTAGAGTGTATAAATCTAATCTCGAAAGTCGAAGCGGAAGGTTGAGAGAGGATATCCTTGGCTATATGCGCTTCACGATCACTCCCGTGCTTCAAGTTCGTGCCATCTTTGTGGACCTTAAGAGAAGCCAGTGTGCGAACCGAGGGACAATCGTCATGCTTTTGAAGAACTGAATAGTCATCCGCTGAATTTAAGACTTTGCCATCCATATCCAAGGCCGAAAGCTGCTCGAGTTTTCGACAAGTTTGCAAGAAATCAGTCAATAGGTGGATAGCTTTCCGCTCCAAGTCGCTCAAGTCATCCTCTAGTAGAAGAAGGCTAAAATCCCCAGTGAAAGCTTTAACGCGTTTCTTCCATTCTGATCCCCAGGTTTCGACAACGTGCTGCGCAAATTCGAGGAAACATTGCTGGCGTGAAAATCTGATGCGCATGCTGGGTAACCTATCTTGAGCTTTCAGACCAACACTGGTGGAGCCGTTGTAGGAGAGCAAGTTTTGATTGAGCAGAAGTTCAATGTCCCCCATTGGAGAATTCGCCATTAGAGTGCATTTGGCTTCATTGGTATTGATGGTCAACTAAAAAATAAATTGGGGTATTAAAGATTGTGACTCTGGGGGTGGGACGCGTACCTGGGGTGTCCTTTGTTTGATCTGTCTGATAAGGTCGTAGACATCGTTATACACTTTCCAGTAAGAGGGCGGCAGGGTGTCTATTGTGTACTCATGGGTGGGCTCAATAAGACAAGTCGGCACACTTAGATGTGGCGCGCCGAATACCTTCACCTATGGGAATCCAGAAATATATCAAGCTGGGAAAACGGAAGGACTGACTTGCGTTCCCGTTGGGTCGATCAACAGAACTTCGTCTCCTCTTAGCCCTTGTCGTCGTTGGTTCTCTCGAAAATCTACAAGCAAGGAATGAGATGGCAGGATCGTAAGGTTACCGTTTGCGAGTTTGTGGGTCTTTTGCGCAAGTAACAACGTATTTATTGGCCGTGGGCGAGTTGTTCCAATAGGCAACGAAGGGATATTGTTCGCCAGGAGCTGCCAGAACGATATAAAAAAAATCCCGATAACAATACACATGACTGACAGGAGGTGGAATCCTATGGATTTTGTTTGAATTCTTGCTCAATCTGAGTGGTTTCATGTGCAGTTCATCAGGAGCTATACTGTTTTGAAAAGGTAACGCAATATCATATGTCGCCGGTAGGACCTCAGTTAACAGAACGGGATCATCCTTCGTCAAAGAGCCGTCCGACTTTGGGCTGGAATCATTGTGTGTCGATGTCTCCTCAGCGATACAATATGGTGCTTTGAGCGAGACAGGATCGGAGGCAACGCGTCTGCCTGGAAGGGAACGATTGAAAAGGTTGGGTTTCCTAATATTTCTATTGCCAATATCACCTAGAATGTGTTGTCGACGATCAAGATGGTTGAAATGCATTGTAAGCGCCGACATTGGCCGTGATTGGTTATTCGTATTTTGATAACGAGCACTAGCCCAATGCGGGTCGAGTGATGGTCCACATATACCAGTAATCCGCTCTGGCTTTTCAGACTGGGGGGTTCCCGACGCACCTGGAATTTTGGAGGAGAGCTCAGGCTGACTGTTCGGAAGGGTGGGATCGTCTGTTATAAACGGATGTTTGAGGATCTGGGAGGCATTCATTCGGTGAGCGTGATTCTGTGTCAACGATGAGTAAGATGAGGCATATAAGTGTGGAATGACACACACGATTTCTAAGAGACGTGTTAAAAGGTCTTGCAAATTGGGGTTATGATTGTCCTCTAACGGTGAAAGTTGGGGTTCACGACCTGCTGCAGGACATTTACCCTACAGACAGAATGAGAATTAGCAAGTACTTCAGGAAAATAAACTGACATGAACACAGAGTTGTGCTGTACAGCCGAGGGACCAGGTATCAACTGCAAAATCATAAGTCGACCGTGACGATGGCGACAGCTCACTGGACACTGTCAATTTTGATCAGAAGTAATGCAGGGAATCGCTTACGGCGGTGGATAGGTGGCCATCTCATAGGTACCGAAGATAAAGTTGTCTTCATAAGGCAAACGCACAGCTTGTTCAAAGTCGGATAATTTCTTCATAGCCAAATTCACGAACAGAGCGAGAGTAAGATTATAGAAAATATAAGAGTATTATAATTTATCACTCACAGGCTTCATATCTTCAGCAAAGAGAATAGCCGATGGGGATACATTACGATGTATCACTCGTTCCTCTCTTAAATACACTAATGCGCTGCCAACGCCTTTTAGAACACGCCTGAGCTCCGCCTCAGATAAGATGGATGGGTTTCGCGAAGACAGGAGGTCAAACAGGGTTCCTTCAGAGCAGAATTCAAGTACGTGATAATCAGAAGATGGCGCCGAAGATATAGAATACAAAGAAACAATGTTTGGATGATGGAGAGTTTGATGGAGAGAGGCGGCAGATACTGAACTAGACAGGACTTTACTCAATCGCGAGACCTATATTGAACTTTAAACCAGAAGATATACACAAGTCTGGAGATACCAACTTTCTTCAAGGCTAGAATCCGGCCTCGCAGGCGGCCGCGAGTGCATATGACTTGGTATACAGTGGACCCGCCACGTACAATGATCTGGATACAGTCAAAGCTCTTGCAAACCAGTAAGAATATGGATGGCGCGACAGGTTTAACAGCTTACTTTTGCAAGATAGGACGCTTCTTCGGGAAAACAACAACGGGACATAACTTTGAAAGTGTTCTTTCAATATATTTGTCTAGGAGATTCAGCACCTCAGGCGAGTCGATGGCGATTGCGAATGGGACTCCATGACACTGACCGTCACGGCGACAACTTATCTAAGTCAATTATTCCATCATGATCACCATCACCGAGACGCCGGAAAAAAAGAAAGGCGAACGGTGCCGCATGCGCCTAGTCTCTCCTTACAATTCAATTTGTAAATATATACATGATGAACAACGTTTATTACAAGCTTACTACAAGCTTTCTCGAACCTACCTACATATGTTTTCCAGTCAAGGAAAATTATCAAACGGATGGGGACAAGACTACCTATAAACGCACCCAACTTACGATTCGTCTAAAGAAGCACGATCTTGAGACGCCCTATCTAAATAAGTGTAGATGCTGTGAATAGCTGTGTGAACGCCGTTTTCCTATAAGATAAGTTCAGAAGTTACTCCTTTGAACGAGGTAACATTAGAACTTACCGCTTTGATTCTCTCTCCAAGAGCTGTAGTTTTCTCCTTCATAACTCTATCATGTAAATTAATCGATATACACAATCACGATAACACGAGTGCCACTTACTCGTCTGTCGTAGCTTTCACCAAAGCTTCTACCAAATCAGACACACGGAGAGACGAGACCCTGAGGCCAACCTGACGCAACATGTAAGTAATAGATTACGATAAGGAACGAGTAAGCATACCCCCAAAGCTTGCACCCTCGATGCCCAAAAGTATTGATCGCCAAACCAAGGTTTGATCAGGGTTGGTATACCAGCCCTCAAGCTTGCCCCTGTGGTTCCTGCACCTCCATGATGCAGTGCAACATCGATGCGTGGAAACAGCCAGTCATGAGGTACCTTGTCTACGAGGAAACATTCTGGCGGAATGGCGACCTCAATCTCTTGTTCCTTTGATTCACTCATCCGTCTTGACCAGCCTTTGGAAATGACGGCTCTTACATCACCTTGGCAATAAGAGACAATGTTAGAGCGCTACCTGTAATGAATATGGCATGGGGCGTACTTTGAACAACCGCCTTGACTATCCTAGCTGTTACACGACTCGGGTGAGGGACCGTAATACTCCCAAACCCGATATATACAATAGGTTTGCCATCTGAGCGAGCTTTATCCATCCACTCCAAAAGCTCCTTGGAAGGCTTCCAATCAAGGTCGGGGTTATCGAGAAACCAGCTGCGAGATGTATTAATTTATAAGTAAGATACTATTAGGGTTGTCCACTTACTACCCGGATATGATTGTGGTGTCTGGCCAGTCCAAAGGCTTCGGAACAACTGCCTGTGAGTGTGCGCATTAACACCATATCCTATCATGCTAGAACGCATGTGGAATCTGCTTACCTTGGAGAAGTTGTAGATAAAAGTAATCTTGGACTGTGCCATATGTCCCATGTCCGTATTGCCAATCTGCAGTGAATGTCGTCTCCACTTGTTAATTTGTTTGGAAGTAGCAGCCCACATAACGTTGCTACGTTGAAATGAGCATGCCAATTGCAACTCAAGACATTGACAAATACCTGAATAAAATATAACTATTTATAATCATTAGTATGAACCAAAGGAGATACGAGAAGACAACCTACGAAGCGCTATTGAAACTGGGCGAATCCACTGGAGGACTCAGAAAGGCGTGCGGAAACTCGGCCGTCCTAATCAATTTGTCAAACCAGAGCAATAGTCAATGAAGAAAAAAATACTTGGTCCATGGCATTGTGAATGTTCTGAAGTATGGAATGTCTACACGAAAATCAGCGTTCCGGTCTCGAAAGCCAGGAAAGGAGCATACTCAATGCTTCAGCAATATGAACGCCCGCCATTGCTGATGGACTTTCAAGTAGAACATCAGCGTCTCCGCAACCCGCCCAAGCGTCCAAAAGCACTGTGATTCGTTGCTTTTAGACAAATCAATTTATGAAAATCACGGTAAAAGACGAACGCTGGTTGAGCCATGGTCGGAACTAGTAGCCGTGTTAACTGACTGTGAAGTCAACAAACCGCAAAATACTCACGTTCGCTAAACTTTCTCGGAAAAAATCGGCAGAAAAAATCTGTATGACGCAGATATGTAAGAAAAAAGGTGGGAAAGTGCTGGAGTAGATTAGAAACCTTATGGTCGACGCTCAGTTTCATCAACGTTCCAGGATCGCCACCAGCGGGCCGATGACCTAAACCAAAACCAACGATCCAATCTCGATACTCCTCGTGCGTAACTATTGTCACCGTATGACCCTGATTCATGAGCCCAAGACCAAGAGCAATGTAGGGTTGTATATCGCCTTGAGAACCGATGGTAAGACAAACAAAATGTAGAGATCCTCTAGCAACGAGCAACTCCCGAGGAATATTGATGACCTTGGGAAGTCGCTTTTGAACTGAAGGAGGAAGTTCTGCTGCTGCTGCAGCAGCAGCAGCATGTGAACGAGATAAAGGTGCGAATATGTCAACGGCATCACGTTTGTTATTTGCACTACACACTAAAGGTGAACGCGGCGACGGTTCAATCTCAGGAGATATCGGCGGAGTCATAATTAACGATTCTGGAGATGAGGGTGGTTTTGGACGAGCATCTAGAACAATGCTAATTTGGTCGATTGCCCGATCCCTGTCGGCTGCCGACTTGAAGACAAATTTAACATCAGGCCTGCCTTTTATTGCGAGGGTGACGCCTTCGACACTCAACCAGTTGAGATTGAAACTTTCCGCATATTTGATCATGGATGTAGGAAGCCGGTAGCGAAGGTCACGCTGGGTGATATTCTTACACCAAAAACCAAGATACCGCGCCGATACGACAAAAAAACCTGAACAGGTAATACTGCGAAATAAGCGGGCACGGGTGACTGATGATGATAATTAGTTGAGGGCAAAAGATGGTTGCAAACGTGCTTACTCCACAATTCAGTTTCGCCACCGAAGCCGAGGGCTAATCGAATGGCTTTCTCATCGTGGACAGGCGTCAGCGGTACTTGATCATTCTGGAAGAAATTGTAGGGCCCAAAATCAACCATGATCGGGGGAGAAGTTATTGGCAATTGTGATATTTGCCGTTGCTTTGCTTCGCAGACTACATCTTTGAGACGGGTCCAGAGAGGAACACGTTGCATTGGGCCCATCTCGATAGTCTGGGAAGATGAAATACTTTCGTTATCAAGTTGGAAGTCGGAAGAAGGAAGCTGGACGGTGAGAGACATGAGATGTGTAAAATCGTGATTGTGGCTGGGCTGCAGATCGATTATTCGGTCCAGTGGACAGCTCAAAGTGATGCCTTTTGATTCTGAGGAGCGCAATGCATATGCCTCTCGTCTAAGATGACGGAACGCGAAAACGGCACCTGATTTGGTATTAATCAACAAAAAGAAACAAAAAAGAAGCACTACATACCAGTCATTTCACGCCTCCAATCTTGAGCTGACTCTTCAGTGTCGAACTCAGCATAGTCATTGGCCGTTCGAGCTGCAGGATCTAGGACAAGGCGCAAGATTCGTGGACGTTTTGGATCGACAGGGAGGACAGTTTGTACAAATGCCACTGACGACGACTTGTTAATAACTCTACGCGAGGAATATGGATACCAGGTCTCACATAACAATGTACACAAAGGTCGCATCCTATCGTCATCTTTGCTCGAGATGTACGCGCAAATCGCGTCAAGGGTAAGTTCTAACCAAATTCGACGCTTCGATTGCCATCCCTTTCGATGAAGTATTGCGGGTCCAGCTTTAAGCGCTTCATTGGCAGCAACGAGGTCGGGACGGGTGGAGAGCAGGGACGCGTGAAAGGCCAGACGGTGGGTTGTGAGGTGGATAACTCCCTATAGACTGGTTAGATTTAAACTTGGTTTCTATACGCCAATAGATTTACCACTACAGCAATGTCATGTATAAGGCAACCATCCGTTTCGATCAACAGTCTCTCTTCATTCCCTGGAGCAGCTACAGGGCCGAATTCTCGGATCAAAATATTTACTATGTCCTGAGGCTCTAGGTAGGTCAAGCATTCATTGTCCACACTTGAGGCTCGATGAATATCGGGTTGTACAATATTTGCTGAATTAAAACTCTCCGGAGTTGGTTGGTTGTGTTCTGCAATGTGGCCATCATCGGTCTCTGAGTCCGGGGGAAACCATGACTTCTCTACAGCATAAAGCTGCGCGTCACGGTCGAGGAGAGCGCGTTCGCATTTACTGAGGTCGCGACCGACCAGGTCAGAGAAACCGGTGGTACCTTTGGGACAGACACCAAAAGGGTTGATACATCCAGAATGAAGCAACACCTTTTCGAATTCTGCAGCCTCGTTGTACAGTTGAGAGAAAGGAGTGCCTTGTGGTTCTAATTGGGACGAATCGTCAGACTCAAATGATGCAGAGACCGAAGGTGGGGCGGGTGCAGTGTCCGATAACCCTTGAGTCTTAGATTTCGTTGTTGGCGTCGTTCGCGAGAATATGCGCATAAACATGATCGCTATGGCAAGGAAAGTGGGACATCGTTGAATCCATCAACTTCAATGTGCGGGGTATGTGTCTCACTCAGACTGTGGCGTTAAGGTAGGTTAGTAAGCGCCGTGAACTATACATCTGACTCATTTGTCTAGAGATTGGCCTCGGCGAATGCGGCATCCTAATAATAATCTGCATTCTATTTATAAATTATATTCTGCACCAGGTGGATATTATAAATTAATTCAGTATCGAGCCGCGTATCCAGCCTACGCCTGGCTATTACACTCATTTACATCGAGGCTGCAACTGGCTGACCATAAAATGTGCCTTTGGAGACTGATGACTTTCGAATTCCTGAACGAACGTTGGAATGAAGTCGATCCTTCTTCCCGACCTTAGATATGAACACCTTGTGTGGTTCGAGATTTCAATTATACCGTGATGCATCATTTGAAGTTACGTTTGCTCAATCCTTAAATGTTGTAAGTCTATAGCCCTACTCAAATCCACTAAGACAAGTGCCTTACTACCGCCTCCAGAAGATAATCAAGCATTTCTCCATTGTCGCCTGGTCATCTTCGACGATATTTGCATCACGAAATTCAGTGCCTGGCCATAAGAAAACTGCTCTGTCCTCCTTGCTTCTATATCATCTACCTAGCGTTGTCAAATCATCTAAAGGGATCAGCCTAGAATTCGAAGTACCACAAGTTATCCGGTCCCTAGCATCCCTAGCGCAACCCGGCAGACGATCGACTACGTCCGTTCGCTTGTCATCGGAATCGTATTGGAGATAGTACCTACGCATCGACCAAGAGCACGTTCATCATTGGCGGGTTGAAAGCCTACTTTGAGCGAGAAGGGGAAGGGAAGGAAGTTGACTGTATTTTGTACGTATACTTATATAAACTGTTGGTCACAATCGTATAGGTAGTGGTCGTTCGAGGACGTTTTTTTAATTTCTAATGAAGGTCTATTTTTGCATACCGGGGCGATCATTAGCTTCTAGCGTTACTTCTGACGAGCTCTCTGCGAGCGCGAACACCTTCACGGAGACGTTCGAGCACGGGAACCGTTGCCTCCCATGAAATGCATGCATCAGTGACGGACTGCCCAAATTTGAGTCCAGCGGGACCGGAAGCAGAGATGTCCTGCCTGCCCTCGGCAAGGTTGCTCTCGAGCATCACACCCATGATCAGAGATGAGGTGTCTTCCGATTCCAATTGTCGTGCCTGTGGTTTATTAGTATCATCCACAGATTATGGCGACGGAGCCAGGACTTACGATGTCGTTTGCTACATCAATCTGTTTCTGGTGCTGTTTTAAGCTGTTTCCGTGACTGCAGTCAATCTACAAGCCATGAGAGGTAAGTGACCTACTGGATTTGTCACAGAGTCGAGGAAACTTACCATGATTTTTTGGGGCAGGCCAGCTTTGGCTAGCTTGATACCAGTATCCCGTACGAATTCGGCACCGTAGTTGGGTCCTTGGGCACCACCACGTAGGATGACGTGGACATCAGGGTTTCCCTAGCAGCGAAGGATGCGTTAAATGAGATCACAACGAGGACACGTAAAACCTTACACTGGTCTCAACGATACTGCTCAATCCTTCTTTTCCAACGCTAAGGAACACATGTCCGCTTCTTGCGGCACGGCAAGCGTCTACTGCGATTCCAACGCTTCCATCGGTCGAATTTTTGAAGCCGGTGGGCATTGATAACGCAGATGTGAGCTCGCGGTGAACTTGAGATTCGGTTGTACGAGCGCCAATTGCGCCCCAGGACACCAGGTCCGCGATATACTGAGGAGAGATTGTATCCAAAAATTCGCAGCCAGCAGGAAGACCAAGTTTCGCGATCTCAAGGAGAAGAGTGCGAGCAATACGCAACCCCTTGTTAATTTGGAAACTCCCGTTGAGGTCAGGATCATTGATGAGACCCTTCCAGCCAACGGTTGTCCTGGGCTTCTCAAAATAAACACGCATTATGATGAGGAGGTCATTCTTGGCAGCTTGAGCATAATCTCTCAGAAGCTTAGCGTATTCAATGGCAGCTTCGACGTCGTGAACCGAACACGGTCTGTGAATATGCAAAATAGAGATAATGAGAAGGGAGAAAAAAATAGGAGCCAATTCTCCCACCCAACGACAACGAGTAGTCGATCATCGTCTCCCTTCAAGATTTTTTCCGTAGCAAGTCGACCTTGTAAAACGGTTTGAGCAGCAAGCAGGGTCCTTGACATGAATGTAAGTCGTTGATCAGAAACCAGGAAGACTACTCACAAAGGCAGATCTTCCTGGAGGATCTGAGGTGGAATCAAAGGCCTCGTGGATTTCACGCGGCTGTTCTCGAGACGAGCTAGAGCATCCTTGTAAGACATTGTCATGTTTAAGTCAAGCACTAAGAGAAATAAGTCAGGGCTTTTATAAGAGATTTCAAGAGAGCAAGAACGTTCGACTCACTGTTGAATCCAGACAGATTACTCGTGGCAAGGAACAGAGCAATTTGGATGGGATGATCTCCGAGTCGTTCACATACACTGAGTAAATCGAGTCAATCGTAGGAAGCATGTAATTAACTACGTTACATAAGCAATCGATGCATATTACGATTAGTAATGGTAGAAGCATCCAAAGGGCTAATGGAATGTTTGTTGGCAAATCACAATTGAACGTTCTGAGCGCTCGCCGCTGGCCCCACTTGCGTTTCGCGTGATTGCTTTATTCGAAACTTTGGCGAATAAAAGTCCTCACCTCTACTAGGATCGAAAAGAAAGATTTTTTCGTTATTTGATAATTTGAGCCTGATTTTTGCCACCATTTGCATACCAAGATAGGCTTGTCTTTGACAGCTTGATCTTGGCTTTCTCTTCGCTCCAGCACTCCTACTCTGGCATATCTTACAAAGTCTTTTCTCTCTTCCTTCTCTCATTCGGCGTTGTAAAACGCGCCCGCGCGTGCCTTCCATTTTTCACTTATCTCAACGTAAATTTGGCGTGCCTTGGTCTTTGAGTGCGTGCGTTGGTCCATCGCAAATGGATATCAAAGGAGGTGAGGGTTCAATGGCGTATTGTGAGATCTAACCGAGACGACTCCCACATTTGGATGTGACACGCACTACACCTTCGTGCAGCTCGATAGCTCGAGGGCGTTAATGCACAGCTGGAAATCATCTTACATGTGGGGATATATTTAAAGAAAAAGTGGTCACCTGGTTCTTGAAAGCCTTGTTTTGCGTATTTTTGACTAGGATTTCGGGTTTTACTCTCGTGAATAGATATAGTAGTGGGACAAGCGCTTGTCACATAGGCTGACATCCAATCGATGTGTTGCAATCAACTCCGAGGCAGTATAGAGCGTGAGGAAGGAGAAAAGGTCGACTTATACATAACTGTACCGATTAGCACAGCCACCAATGTTATTTAGATTCGTGGTCATTTTGTGTTCTCAAACTGCATCTTTTGACTAGTTCTATTGATGCCTGCAAACCACAATTTATAGAGGTCAAAAGTATTTTTTTGCAGCCCAATGAGGTCTGACATTCTAAATTCTGGCACCTTGCTCGAGCGCTCGGGTAGACAAACCCTGGGTGGAAACGAATTTATTGATGACTCTTGCCGGTGGCATTGACATATCTGGTGCAGAGATTTCGGAGATTTCTCAACATCAAGGACTCGACATTATGTTCAGTAAAAAGCGAATGTAAATGTTTAAAAGGAGCTGTTTTCCCTTTTTTTGACCCTAAAAAAAAGCGGCGAAACCCCGAACTGACGAAACTTAGACCACTTTTTGCGAAAACGCCAAATGCTCCCAAATGTGGTCATCCCTTATCGACTAATGATATAAACTAATTTTCCATCATTAGGCATTTAAAAAATTGCAGAAAATTTAGCTTGAGCTTGAACTGATTCTAAAAAATAATTGGGAGTCAGTTTTCGATGGATGAAGTTGGCATGCTGTTTTAGCTTTTAACACACATGGCGTTCACATGAACATTCACATGAAAGTTCATCGAAAGTGTCAACATTCACACAACGCTCGCTCGCTAGTAATAAAGAGATGTCCGACATTTCTCAACACCAAGGACTCTGAATTATGTCTTTATGTTGTCATTTGATATAAGTAATCACTTAGCACTGACTTAGCAGATACTTAGTAATAGAAGTCAGTCACGTGACCTATGTCATTCATCAATAGAAATTGCAATTTGCAAATTACTTAATTACATTTAACTCGAACCTCTACCGTGACTTACACGCTCATAATGGATTTTTCAAACTTCAATGCCGCAGAGCAGGCGCACATGACAAAGGTCATCGAAAAGAGACAGGTGAGCACTGTATCTCACGCTTTGTACCCAACAACTCACTTCTCATAACAGATGCAAGACTTCCTCAAGATGTATTCAAATCTCGTCGAGAAATGCTTCAACACTTGCTGTAATGACTTCACAAGCAAGGCCTTGTCATCAAAAGAGGTCTTTTTCATCTTCTCTTTTTTGGGACAATGTTCATCTTTTTCCAGGAGCAATGCATCTTCAACTGTGCAGAAAAATTCATAAAACACTCAGAGAGAGTCGGGGCTCGGTTTGCAGAACAAAATGCAGGTGCGTATTTTAAGCCTACACGACAGTACACACCTCTGACAGGCTACCTTCTCAGAGGCTATGAACGCGCAAAATCAGTCATGACACTATGGTGCGCTCGGCCTATAGCCTATTTCTGTACAATGCATCCTTTACTTAATACAGTTTGCTCTAATCTCTGGGGGAGACAATACTCAGAATTCACAGAGATTAAAGTTAAGAAAAAACATCATTGATTAGAAATTTGGCGTTACTGGTAAGGTCTAAAACGTCCGTGCCAGGACCTGGCCTAACATATCGGCGTTGATTGAGTATAGATTGTGTCATTGCTGGCATGAGAATTCCAAAATATTCTTCACCCATTCCGAGGAAGATGATATGTACAGAGGTGGTTACTTGACGGAAAGCCTCGGCTAAATGTTTAGGTCTGTCCCTGGTGGAAACTGCCTTAAATATCTCCGCTCAGCCACGCAGCCTCATTCTTCCTGTCACAAATTTTTCGACTACTTTTTTCTTTTTCATTCATACCCCGAGACTCGTCTGTATCCCTGCTTTACAAGAAACAGGACACTGAGTCCTTGTCACAGACCGTTTCCGTGGTCGACACAAAGTGTGTATATCTCACTGATCACTCTGTTCCTTTCCAAGATTTGCGCTGCCACATGCTGCCGACGCGTCGAGCATGTCTAGCTAGCGCGTATTCTGTTCTATGATTCATTTCGCACATATATGCTTGGCGTCCTTGTTGGTTCGAGTTGCGGGACACGACGCGTTAACGCGTTAACATCCATTGTCAATCATGTCTCTCTCCACTCTCTAATGGCCAGCGCATTCCTCGTCAGACAACGGCTTTAATTCCCATGACACTATAAAGGACAACTCTTTAATCAAGTCCTGCTGAACTACGACATCACTATCTTGTTGGTCTATGGCCAGTCGCTTATTTCACACATCACATTGATTGTATTCATACCTGATAATCAAACTCTTCTATTTCTCAAGCTGAAGCCTGTTTCTCTTGCTCCGTCATCCTACTCTCGTCTCTTGTGGAGATGTCCATCATTCCTGCTCTTGTACTTATAAATCTCGACACTTCTACCCTATATTTGTGTATGAAATGATTTCTCTTGTTTAATTTTGTTCTGCATCCACTTTCATCCTCGCTCCAAGTCGTTCTCTCACTCTCGGGACTATCCTCTTTTATTCGTCCCTTCTCGTGAAGTAACAGCGAGCGTTGAGGTGGACTGAGATGATTCCGCCAGTTGCGGACTTGCGGAAGGTGGGGCTTACTGATCGGTAGAGTTTGTATGACGTCGGCTTTCCGGCATTGCTCTTCCAAAATTCGGCTCAGAGACTCCAGTGCCAAACTCCGAATCTACATCACCGAATGCTTAACGTTTAACACCGAACTACCGAATCATTTTGTGCTTCCCATTTCCATGCTGTTGTTGTCCTTAGCTATGCAAATCATGCAGGCTATGTAGTTCGAGAATCACTGATAGAAAAAGAACGGTAGACTAAGGTCTGATAGAGCTTGGGTAAAAAAAATATAGTAAACACCGCTCAACACTTATCCTTTTTGGGAGTCTATCATTCCCAAAAAAAAGAAAGAAAAGACAATTTCCATACCTGGGAAATACACTGTTCTAATCCATAAACAAAAACTCAGAAACCGAGTACAGTCGACTCTGTCCTAACCCATACCTGTCATAACCCATAACCTGTAATAACCCATAGGTTTTGAGTGTCCACCAACTCCGTTACCAGTAAAATCCCATAACTCTGTGATATCCCATAACCCATAGCCAAATCTTGTCATCATAACCCATACTAGCCCATATTTGATCATTACAATATGGATTTTCGTGCTTGGAATCTAGAAACTAAGCTAAGAATGTACTAGAACATGCTAGAATGCGCCAGAACACTATGGAATAT
>Ga0193743_1000367_pt1 | contig 35673 bp, 28 predicted proteins | sample L2c2metaG_FD_143038 | JGI IMG/M metagenome (GOLD analysis project Ga0193743, IMG submission 143038) | Soil microbial communities from a riparian zone of the East river system, Colorado, United States - L2c2 | ecosystem: Environmental > Terrestrial > Soil > Riparian zone | place: USA: East River... | reverse complement strand
ACCGGCTCTTGCTGTTCTGCTGTTCCAGCCCAACCGATATTTCAAAACCGGCCAATGAAGTGATTACCGGCTTTTTGCCGGAAGTGACGTCGCCGGAGCAAGGTGGCAAGCGCCCATCCGGAGCCAGTGAACCGTATCGGGAGATGATCGAGCTGGAACTTTCGCGTGGCCGCAACGCGATGGGTATCTGGCAGGATCTGGTCGATAAGCACGGGTTTACGAGCAGCTATCAGAGTGTTCAGCGATTCGTACTCAAACTGCGCGGAGCACAATCGCCTGAAGCGCGGGTGATCATCGAGACGAAATTCGGTGAGGAGGCCCAGGTTGATTACGGCACGGGGCCGATGGTACGCGATCCGGACAGCGGCAAGTACCGGCGCACGCGTTTGTTTGTTCTGACGCTGGGCTGGAGTCGCAAGTCGGTTCGGCTGCTGGTCTTCCGATCGAGTGCGCGTGTATGGGCCGAGTTGCATGAAAGGGCATTTCGCCGGCTTGGCGGTTCGCCGCGGGTCGCGGTTCTGGACAACCTTCGTGAGGGCGTGTTGTCTGCTGACTTCTACGATCCGGGCCTGAATCCCTTGTATCGCGACCTTCTGGCGCACTACGGTGTGACGGCGCTTCCGTGCAAAGTGCGCGATCCGGATCGAAAAGGAAAAGTGGAATCAGGCGTAGCCCATGCGCAAAAGACGCCGCTGAAGGGCAAGAGGTTCGAGAGTCTGGCAGAGGCGCAAGCGTACCTGGACCACTGGGAAGAGCGCTGGGCCGACAAGCGCATCCACGGCCGGACCAAGCGGCAAGTGGCTGCGATGTTCGCCGAAGAGAAGCCCTTCTTACAAGCGCTGCCGCTGGAGCCGTTCCGCTACTACCAGTATGGCGAGCGCACGGTTCATCTCGATGGTTGCGTTGAGGTCGAAGCGGCATACTATGGAGCGCCGCCGGGCTGGATCGGGCGGAAGGTCAACGTGCAGTGGGACGCGATGTTCGTGCGTCTGCTTGATCCGAAAACCGGCGAGTTGCTGCGCGAACATCTGAGCGGCAAGCGCGGCGGGCATCGCATCCGCGATGCGGATCGTCCGCGTCGTACGCCGCCCGAGTTGCTTCAACTGCTGGCACGAGCACACAAGGCAGGGCCCAACATCGGCGCTGTCTGCGACGCCATCCATGCTCGCCAGGGCGAACTCGGAATGCGTCGCATCCAGGGCGTTTTCCAACTGGTCAAGCGGTATGGTAGTGCGGCTTCAGACGATGCCTGCGCGGCGGCACTGGAACTGCGCGTTCCCGAGTATCGCTTCGTGCGCCGCTATCTGGAGCGCAGCCCACAGGCTCATCTCAGTCTGCGGCAAGTCGATCCGCTCATCCGCGAACTCAGCCAGTATCGCGACCTGATCCAACAACGCATCAACTTCGAGCAACCCATCCATGAACCTGATCGAACTCAATCGCTCGCTGGTGCAGCTACGCCTGAGCGGCATGGCCGCGGTGATGGAAACCCGCCTTTTGCAAGCGCAGTCGGAGAACATGGCGCCCATCGACCTGATCTCCACGCTGGTCTCTGATGAGCTGGCCTGCCGCAGCAAGCGGCTCCTGGAGAGACGCCACAAACAGGCGCAGTTCCGCGATGCGGACAAGCGCCTGGACAATTTCGACTTCCAGTTCAACGTCCGGATGAATCGCAACCTGGTCTTCGAACTGGCCACCGCGAACTGGGTCGGAAAGCGCGAAGATGCCCTGTTCCTGGGCCCGCCTGGGAGCGGGAAGAGTCACTGCGCACAAGCCATCGGACACGCCGTTATCCAGCAGGGCTACCGCGTGCTGTATCGCGAAGCGCACACGCTGTTGGAAGAACTGGCCGAAGCTGCGCTCGATGGCAAGCGCAAGGAGTTCATGGAACTGCTAACCACCGTGCCGCTGCTGATCATCGACGACTTGGGAATGCGCAAGCTGCCGCTGACCGCCGCCGAGGAACTGCTGGAGATCATCATGCGCCGCTACGAACGTGCGAGCACACTGCTGACGTCCAACAGACCCGTAGACGACTGGGGAAAACTGCTGGGCGACAGCGCCGCGGTCACCGCCATGCTGGATCGCTTGCTGCATCACGGACACGTTCTCAAGTGCGGCCCACGCAGTTGGCGCACCAAAACCGGCAGTACGGGAGATGCGCAATGACAAAAGCCAAAACGATAAGGAGGCCGGGCAAAGAACGCCCGGCGGCGTCGCGACTCGTGATCCAGAGACCTCCCACGACGGAGCTTCACCTTAGGAATGCTGGCAAAATCCAGATGACCTGAATATCAGGACCAACTCCGGCGGCACCAACCACGCCTTGCCCAAACATCCTGCGGCACGGTAAAACAATCACGTCTCAGGCCAATCCCGTTGGCCGGATTTGAACTGATAACGTATGGCCGGTTTTAAGGTGATAACCGAGGGTACGGAAGACAGAAATTCGTTACTGGATCGACCAGGGGTGGCTGGAGGCAGTGCGGAAGGATCAGGGGAGACGCACTTGCTACAACATCTCACCAGAAGCTCTGCAACGCTGTTTACGTGAGCACTGGCAGGATTTACAAAGACGTAACATTCGTAGTTCGACTATTTTTGCTGTCTTCAATCAGTTCTGCTACGTGCCAAAGCACACCGTCGGAGAACAACTTCTCCAGGTGCGCGAAGCCAAGCGAGAGCAGGCCGCGTACGAATCAGCAGGCCTTTTCGAAAGTGGAGATCGGTGATGCGGCAAGATCAACGGGTCCGATCATGGCCGATAGGCGCGACTGGCTGCAGCCGTTCCGCTGTACACTCGATCGCCGCCTCTTCGACATCCTCGTTCAGTCAGACCGTCCGGCGAGTACTGCGGCTATTCTTGGCGGCCGATTCTGAGTATTCATGCATGCGAACCATATTTGAGTTCAGCTAGATTCCAGGCAGTCGTTGTCTGCGAATGACGGCAAAGTCGAACCGGTTCACATTGGCGCAGCGACGGGAATAGATCTGAGCTATCGTCAGGCGGGCGGTATTGGTTAAGCAACATCACAGAGGCTTACGGATTTCGACTTGTCCAGTCTGTACACGAACCTGGAGGCGAGGGTGAGGACGGACAGCCGGTCCATCGAGCACCAGGCCTCCGCGGAGCCTCTCTCGCGCCCTCTCGAACTCTGTTAGGACTTCTCCACTCTGTCCTTCATCGTCTGTAGAGAACTAGGAATCGAGCGGCTCCATGTCAACGGCGACTTTGAGTGCATGAGCTCCACCTCCTAGAATTAAGCCGCGCAGAGGGCTGATGTCGCCGTAGTCCCGGCCCCAGGCGAGAGTCACGTGGCCGTTCGAGGGGACAAGATTGTTTGTAGGATCCATGTCAAGCCAGCCGATTCCCGGACAATAAGCAGAAACCCAGGCGTGGGATGCATCGGCACCCACCAGTCTGGGTCGCCCGGGAGGTGGATAGGTTCGAAGGTATCCGCTTACGTAACGGGCCGCAAGATTTAGCGAGCGAAGGCAGGCGATTTGCAAGTGCGCAAAATCTTGGCACACCCCCCGCCGCTTCCGAAAGACCTCTTCGGTGGGCGTCCGAACGTTGGTCACTTTCGAATCGAAGCGAAAGTCTTTGTGGATGCGCGCAGTCAGATCTAGAAGCGCCTCCGGCATCGGCCGCTCGGGCGTAAACGACTGGGACGCATAGGCCGCGAACTCCGGTCGAATGCGAATGCGCGGCGACTCAAACACGAACTGGTAGGCGTCAAGCCCCGCGGGAGTGTGATCGTCGGGAAGCGATCTGGCTGCCTCCTCCCAAGCGAGTGACGGTTGAGGCCATGGTGTCGCATTCCCGTCCAATATCACTTTGCTCCGCGCCTCCACCATCAATTCCTTGTGCGGCTCCTGAACGGTAAAAAAGCAGAGAAGGTTCCCAAAATAGTCCACCCGCTCGGTCCGCGTTACTGGGGGCGGTTGGATGCGCAGTTCGCTGTCTGCCAGCCGGTGGTGAAGCATAGACCGCGGCCTCAAGCATGAAACGTGATTTCCGACCGAGACCGGATATTTGTATTTGTACGTGGTTCGGTGAACAATTTTATAGATCATTGGCCTATCGTGATCGGCAGTGTGCGAGCGTGGCTAAAGTATCTGCTCGATAGGTTGTTCGACCAGGAAGGCAGTAAGCGTCCCAGCTCTCTTAGGAAATGCTCAAGCCGAGAGAGCCCATCGGAACTACTCACCACCGTCGCGGCACCCGGCAACGGGTACTTTAACGCTCGCAAATCGAAGCTGCGTAGGAGTGCCAGCGCGTCCCGCATCGCCTGCAAGTCATCTGGGTGATGTCGAGGAAGCTTTTGATAGAGGTCCACGAGGTGACTCAGTTGAAAGTCCAAAGACCGTGGATTGGTCTCATCCGCCATGAGCACATCCAGTACTGCTATCGGCTGCAGCGTTGTGTAGTACCGCGTCCGGTAGGTCATGGAACTGTCCGCAACCTCGAGCAGGCATTCCAAAAGCGACCAGTCCTGCTCGGCGAGCGGCGTGGTTATCTCGCGCAGTTGCCTCGTCAGATAGATCGCCCGCTCGAGACGTCGGCCGATGGTCAGGAACAGCCAGCCGAATCCGCGGTTGATGTTTTCGCGCTCCATTCCGGAAAATGCGGAAAGCAGCCCCAGGCACGCGGTCAGCATCGCCGGATACTCGAGAGACTGACTGCCACGCTCGATCTGAATTGAATCCCGTAGCTGACCGATGAGGAACATCATATCGGCCGACAACCGCTCGCGAACATTGCCGCCGACCCGAGATACCTCTGCCAGAGTAGAAGCCAGGCTGTCCGGTCGCTTCACATCGGTCATTGCAGAGATCATTTCCTCTTTAAGCTCAAGCGAAGTCGGCAGCCTATCTTTTGCCTTTGGCAGCTTGCTGTGGCGTGACTCGAGGCAACTGTGCAGTCGGATGAGGCACCCAAACTCCGCATCGTCGGCGCGGGGCACGCGAGATATCATAGGTCGCAAGATCCGAGCTATGTTTTCCGCCCGCTCGACATATCGACCCAACCAGAATACATTGTCGGCTACACTGCTTGGCACAGCCCGCGAGACGCGGCGCAACTCCACCGGCTCATTGCGTGGGTGCAGCATGCTGAAGGTATCGACGGAATCGTCCCAGAGGACCCAGGCGTCCTTGCTGTGGCCGCCCCGCTGCATTGAGACGACCGATCCTCTCGCTTCGGCAACACGTACCAATCCTCCCGGGATCGCGATCCACCCGCTGCCAGTATTGAGCACGTAGGAACGTAACACCACACTGCGCGAGTTAATCCGCCCGTTCTCCCACACCGGCGCAGTGGACAAAGCGACCTGTTCTTGCGCCACATATTCACGAGGGCAGCACCGCAATTGCTCTGCAAACTTACCCTTTTCGGCCTGCCGGAGTTCGGCTCCGAATACCGGTTCCATGCCCCCGGATGGAAACGCCGGTTTCACCACGACGGAATCGAGGTGGTTGAGCACCCAATCGAGCGCGTACTCCTGCCCGCACCACCAAGTCGCGACGGATGGAAGTTTGAGCTTCTCGCCAAGGAGATGCCTGGAGAGACCGGGAAGAAAGGGCATTACCGCGGCCGTCTCAATCAGACCGCTGCCCAATGCATTTGCAACCTTCACGTTGCCGGCGACGATGGCGTCAACCAGGCCTGGCACACCCAAAAGCGAATCGCTGCGCAATTCGAGGGGATCGCAAAAGCTATCGTCCACCCGGCGCAAAATGACATCGACTTGCTCTAACCCGTCTACGGTCTTTAGATATACGGACCTGTCCCGCACCGTGAGGTCCGCTCCCTCCACCAGAGTGAATCCCAGATATCGCGCGATATAGGAGTGTTCAAAGTAGGTCTCGTTGAATGGTCCAGGAGTCAGCAGTACGATTCGTGGATTGTTGCACTCGGCAAGGTTGGTAAGTGCTTCGCGTTGTGCACGGAAGACAGGAGCGAGGCGCAATACGTTCGAAGTACGGAAGATATCCGGTAGAACATCGGAGACGATGGTGCGGTTCTCAAGGGCATAGCCGCTGCCCGAGGGCGCTTGCGTGCGATCGGCTAGCACCCACCACTGACCGTCCGGCGAACGCGCAAGATCGACAGCCAGCATATGGAGATAACTGTGCGGAGGAACACGCACGCCCACCAGCGGCCGAAGGAATGCCGGGTTCGCGTAGAGCAGCGCGGCAGGAAAGTGGCCTTGCGCTACGAGGTCCTGCGAACCGTAAAGATCTTCCAGGATTAGACTCAGCAACTGGGCGCGCTGAATGATGCCCGCTTCGATATATCGCCACTCGTCCGCTGCAATCAGCAGAGGAACGATATCGATTCTCCAGGGGCGATTTGCCCCGAGCGGATCGCTGTAAATGTTGTACGTGATCCCGTTCTCGCGAATGCGGCGCTCCGCACGGCCCCAGCGTCGTCCCAACTCCTCGGGGCCGATCGTCTGAAGCGACTCCATCAGGTGCGCCCAGTGCGGCCGAGGAGTTACGCCATCGGCCGACACTTCGTCATAGGCACCTTCGTAGTGGAGCGAGGTTTGGTACAGATCCACAGTCATGAGACAAGCCCCTGCATTTCGATGTGCGTCCTTTGCCCGGGTCCCAAAAACCGCAGGTCCAGAGTCATCGGGAAGATCGGGTTGGTCTCTTCCTTAGGGGCCACCATCAGGCCGTGCGTTTGGCCGGACTTTTGAAAGCGCTCGAGACGCCGGCCTTCGGCCTCCGTAGCGTTGACTGGGCGGGCTGTGTACATGCGACCGTCAGGTGGTCCTGCATGGTAGGTGCATCGACCGATCGAACGCTCCTTCCAGAGATCGATAATGTCGAATACAAGGGGCGCGTGCACGGGGATTGTGGGAAGTAATGCAGCGGACAGCTTTCGGGCGCGATACCGTACGCCCGCTACCGCCTCTCCAGGCTCGCCCGTGGGGTGGAGCGGCACCTTGCGCCCATTGCAGGCGACCACGTAGCGGGATTCCGTCGTGAACCCGGACACCTTGACCTGGATCCGCTCGAGGGAAGAGTCCACGCTGCGAACCGTTCGACCGGAGGTAGTCTCTTCCGCGAGCACGTTCCAGGGCTCGAGGGCCTGACGCAGCTCGAGGTCGACTCCCTCTGCAGCGATCGACCCGAGCTTCGGAAAGCGAAATTCCAGGTGCGAAGTAAACCACTTTTCTTCGAAGTTGTAAGCGGACCGGCGCAACTGGGTGAGCACGTCGGAAAAGTCGCGCCTGATAAAGTGCGGGAGCATAAAGCGGTCATGAAGCGCGGTGTCCCAACGCACCAAGGTGCCTTCGAATGGAGTTTGCCAAAACATACAAACCAAACCGCGGATCATTAGCATCGCTACAAGACCCATTCTGACATGCGGAGCCATTTCGAAGGCCCGCAATTCGAGCAGGCCAAGGCGCATCCCGAGACCCTCAGGGGGATAAAGCTTGTCGATGCAGAACTCGGCGCGATGCGAGTTTCCTGTGACATCAACGAGCAGACTGCGGAACAATCCATCCACAATGGACGGCGGACAGTCGCTCGAAGGCAACTGACTGAAGGCAATCTCTAGCTCATACAAGGCATCCATTCGCGCCTCGTCCACGCGCGGATACTGGCTCGTCGGGCCGATATACATCCCGGAAAACAGGTACGACAGCGACGGATGGTTCTGCCAGAACGTCACCATGCTGCGCAGTAGATCCGGCCGGCGCAGGAGGGGGCTGTCCAGCACGGTCGCTCCGCCGATCACGATATGGCTACCGCCACCGGTAGCGATATGGCCACCGTCGTAATTGAATTTTTCAGTGGTCAGCCGATTTCGGCGCGCTTCCTCGAAGACCAATGTGTTGATCTGTTCGAGTTCGTCCCAATTACTCGCGGGCGGGAGGTTCACTTCCAGAACGCCGGGATCGGGAGTGATGCTGAATGATCGCGACCGCGGATCGAAAGGCGGAGGGTAGCCCTCCAGCAATACCGGCTTTTGCAGATGCTGGCACGTGTCCTCGACGGCCGCGAGGAGGTCGAGATAGTCCACGAGCTGAGACGCATACGGGAGAAACACGTGGAGGCGGCCTTCTCGAGCTTGCACGCACAGCGATGGCCGGATCAGCTCCGGCGCGGTTTCGGACGTGCTCGAGAGAGCGGGCAGCGGATCGGCCATGGGATTCATTTCGAAGAGATCCATGCGCCGGGTCGGGCGTGCTGGGAGCTTTACGCGATCTGCGAAGGGTGCAGCCTCGCACTCGTATTCAAGCTCATCAGGAGCTACCCAGGGCATTAACTCGGTTGGTATGCGAAAGCCGATAGGCGAATCGCCTGGAAGGAGTAGCAGACGTTCCGGGCGAGGGAACCATAACTGGCTCGACCAGCACAACTGGCCCTCCGGTTGCCGGCGGCGAATGGGCAGAATGTAACCGACTGGCTCCGTCCACTCGGCGTCGGTGCTGAATGCAGGCACCAGGTTTTCGGAGCTCACCTGTAGGCGGCGCGTGAGCGCTTCCATGAAGCTGAAAGCATCGGCCTCGCCGAAGCGGTAATCCAGATCTTCGCGAGCGATGAGATCAATATTCTCCCAGAGAGGGACGCCGTCGCTGCGCCAATAGCAGCTCAGCACCCAACGCGGCAACGGTTCGCCCGGATACCATTTGCCTTGTCCATAGTGAAGCACCGCGCCCGGCGCCGTCTTCTCACGAAGGCACCGGATGAGAGCCAAGCCGCGGGTTCGCTTCATCGGTCCCAGAGCATCGATATTCCATTGCGGGCTTTCGGGCTCGTCGATGCCGACGAAGGTAGGCTCGCCGCCCATGGTCAGACGTACATCCCGCGCCTCCAAGTCCGCGTCGATGCTGTGCGCTACCTCTTCGACCTGTAGCCAATCCTCCTCGGTGAAAGGCTTGGAAGGTCGCGGTGCTTCATTCAGGCGACGAATGGACACGGAGTAGCTGAAGTTCACGTTCGCTAGCTCGACCGTACCCCCGATCGGCGCGGCCTGAGAGGCGTTCGGGGTGCAGACAAGCGGGATGTGGCCCTCGTCGGCGAACAGACCCGAGGTTGGATCCATCCCGATCCAACCCGCACCCGGTAAGAACGCCTCTGCCCAGGCATGCAAATCCGCAGTGTCGGTTTGCGGGCCGCTCGAGCCTTCCGACGCTCTCTCGTCCTCTGCCACCTGTATTAGGTACCCGGAGACGAATCGTGCCGCGATTCCTAAATGTCGGAGAATCTGCACGAGGAGCCATGCGGAGTCGCGGCATGATCCCATGCCCTTTTCAAGAGTCTGCTCGCTTGTCTGCACACCCGGGTCCAGCCGTGTGACATAGCCGATTTCATCTCGCACCCTTCGATTCAATTCGACCAATAACCCGATCGTTCCGCGCTTTTCGCCCGAAATGCTTTCAAGCAAAGCCTGGAGTCGGGGGCCGGCCGGGTCGACGGAGCGATAGGGCTCGAGATCCTTAGCAAGCTCCGGCGAATACTCGAAAGGGTGGTTTGTGACTCCTGGTTCCACAAAGAAATCGAATGGATTGAAGGAGGATAATTCCGCTACGAGGTTCACCGTAACCACAAACTCGGTCGTCTTGTTCGAAAAGAGAAGGCGCGCCAAATGGTTGTGGTGAGGGTCCAGCTGCCAGTTGAGGAGGTGCTCGGCCGGTGTTACGTCAAGAGAATAGCTGAGGATGGGTGTTCGACAATGAGGTGCGGGGCGCAACTGTATCACCTGTGGACCGAGTAAGACTGCCTTGTCGTACAGGTACTGTGTCCGGTGATTCAAGGCAACCCGAATGCTCATCCGGCCCACCTGGAGTTTCTAGCTTGTTCTCACGCGACGCTACAAGCCCGTCAAGATCACGGCGTCTCGCGGAAGCTGCTTCTATAAAGTTACCGCAATGAAGGCACTCGTGGCGTGTCGCAGGGGATTCGTTAGCATGGTTCGATGCGGCGTTGACCGCGCCGTATTTGAAACCGGAAGCGCAAGCGGGAGCGAACCTGATCAATGACATCGGTCTTCTATCAGCGCGATAGCTTCCAGCTGGTCACCAGTGGGTGGTCCGTGCCGGCGCGATCAATGGGGCATCCCCAGTCGATGAGTTGCTCGGCCGCCAGAAGCGACAAACCGGGCACTTCCGCTGAGCCTACTTTGCTGGACCCGATTTCCTTCGCAGGCTGGTCGAACTGAGCACACTGTTCGAACGATCCAGTGCGGGTCTCGCAGGGGTGCGCGTACACAGAGCATCCCAGATTCGTCTTCAGGACGCTGGCGTATGTGGCGAATTCACACCTGCGCTTGAGGGTGAGGGTTAAGAGCCTTTCTTCCTCGGCTTGGCGTATGCGGAAGGAAACCTCACTGGCATCGCGTATGTAGAGCGGCCGGCCGGGCATTAACCAAAAACCCCGGGTTCACCCTAATCGGCAACACATGCTTACAGGCTGAATCCGGGAAAAGCGTGACAGTCGCTGGCGCTCTCGGGCTTCGGCGGAGCCATCGTGGCGCCAGGTAAGCCGATGCGGGGCGTGCTGCTCGTCTTCGGCCTCTGGTTGCTGTTTGTCATCGTCAAAACCGGCCTGGCTGCCGCCTTCAGTCGAGGTTGAGGGGCGACAGCCTCCCGCAGCACTTACAGAGAAAAGCGCCAACGCAGGGAAGCGGTAGCTTCCTGCGCTGACGCCTCTGATTGCGTTTCCGGCTGACGCGACGATTCCGCGACGTTCAAAAGTTCAGAAGATGAATTTTGCCGTCAACTGCAACTGGCGCGCATTGTTGGGGAAGACCAGTTGCGGTTGGTTGAACTGGCTATTCGATGGATTCACGAAATTGAGCGTTCCGGTATCGCCAAACGAATTGATCTGGCTGATATAGCCGGAGATGTACTGCGAGTGGTTGAAGACATTGATCGCCTGTGCCTGGAACTCAAAGGCGTACCGCTCGGTGAAATTGATCCTCTTCAATGCGGTAGCGTCCCAGTCATTGATGGGGCGAATCGGTAACGTATTGCGTCCGCCATTCGCATACATTCCCTGGTCCGCGGCGATGTACTGCGCATTCGGGTTGTCTGCGGTGTAGCCCACCAGGTTCGCGTTGCACTCCGTGATTTGCTGTCCACTGTCATCGGTCCCGCAAAGGCCGGCTCGGCTTGGGTCGTACACGCTGCTGGAGCTGGAACCTGTTCCCTTGACGCCCGCCGGGTTGAAGACTGCCCGGTCCGGAGCGGAATCGCCGTTTAGATTGGCGTCTGCCGTGCTCTGCACATCGGCGAACTCCGCGCTCTGGAAGGTGTAGATCGGCGCGATCTCCCAGTTGCCGAAGGCATTCCGCAACAGAAAATGATCGTTATTTTTGAAGTAGGGAATGTCCCAGATAAACTCGACCGTCAGGCGATGCGTGTGATCCAGCGCGGAGCGCGAGTAGTCGCCCGCAACGTTCTGGAAATCCTGCGGGCGGCGCGGCGTCAGTATGGTCGAGAAAACATCGGCCGTACTATTATCCAGCGCTCTGCTGAAGGTGTATGCCGCGTTCAATTGCAATCCATGCTGCATGCGGCGTGTGATCTGCGCGGACGCGCCATGATAGATGGACTGGCCGAATGGCTGGTAGGACGTAATGTTGCTGTATCCATTCGGATCGTCTGCACCCGTGGGTCCAAATCCAGCGGCGGCGTAGGCCGGAACATAGCTCAGGTACGAAGCGCCGCCCACGCTGGTCGGCGCCAGCTCGGCCAGCGACTTCAGCCCGCTCAGGCTGCCCGGATTCGGCGTCCCCGCAAACAGCGGCAGGTTATTGGTCACCGTGGTGATCGCCTGGCGGTTCAACTGAATCTGTATCGGCAGATGGATGCCGCGCGTGCCCACATAGCTGATCTGCGCCGTGTAGTCATGGAGGAAGACGTGCTGGACGCTCAGGTTCCACTGCTCGGAGTAGGGCAGCTTCTGATCCGGCATGAATGCCGAGGTGGCCTGGCGCTGCGCCGCGATGGTGGGGAAGGTCTGCAGGCTGCCGGTTCCCGGTGGCAGTCCGCCCTTGGCCAGGAAACTGGGCGTCTGATTCGCAACGTTGACGTCCTGCGTCGAGGAATACTGCGGTGGAAAGGTGAGCAGGCCCAGGTTGTCGTAGAGCACGTCGTAGCCCATCCCAAAGCCGCCGCGGATGGACCAGTCGCCGTTACCCGGCGCAAACGCGAAACCCACGCGCGGAGCGAAGTTGCCGTATTGCGGTTGCGGGGCGTTGAAGTTGATCAGCCCCGGAACGCTCGCCGCGATGTTCAGCTTCTGCTCGCGCTCCCCGAACGGCACGGAGGTGAATTCGTAACGGAGCCCGTAATTCAAAGACAGGTGCGGCGTGACCCGCCAGATATCGTTAGCAAAGCCATAGAACGCCGTCTGATCGCCGTAATAGAAGAAATTCCCCGTGCTGCGTTCGCCGAAGGCCGTGGGACTGACATCGTGCAGATAATCATTCAGTGTCGAGTACTGATAGTCGCCGCGAACACGCTGGGTAAAGCTCTGCGGCGAGATGGACTTTCGCCCATCAAATCCGAACTTCAGGGTGTGGTTCCCCTTCACCCAGGTGATGTTATCCACCAGTTGGTAAAGGTTCTGTATCGCCGACTGCGGCGCATTGGGATCGGGCCCCACCTGGATAAAGCCCAGATCGTTGAATTGAAGATTCGGGAAGCTGTCCAGGCCGGGGAAGCTGAAGCTGCCCGAAGCGGTGATATTCGAATAGCGGTTGTATCCCAGCCGCACCTCGTTGGTCAGGTTCGGCGTGAACTCATGGAACCAGCTTGCGGCAAAGAGATGATATCGGTCGGGAATCGGCTGCCAGAACGCAGACAGATTCGCAGAAGTGTCCGTGCTCGCGTAATGCTCGTACATATACCGGAAGCGGAACTGGTTGTTCTGCGACTTGGTGTAATCGATGCTGTTCGTCGATTGGTAGGTGTTGGTAAAGTAGGCCCCGGAAAATGGGAGAGCCCCTACCGGCACATTTTGATTCGCGCCGACCGTGATTGTCGGAGAGCCGCAGGCCGCCCCGGCCGTATCCTGCGCAGGGGCAGCCGGTACATACTTCTGCAGGATCCCCAGATTCGTCGCCGATAACCCGGGCGTGGCGGCAATCGCTGCATAGCCCGCCGCAGTCGGCGTGCACAGAGCGTAGGCCAGATTCTGGCCCAACTGGTACTTCTCAAAGTTGGAGAAGAAGAACAGCTTGTCCTTCAGGATCGGACCGCCCACCTGGCCGCCAAACCGGTTCTGATCGAAGCGCGGATTCACGATGTGGGCCGGATCCTGGCCCCGCGCCGTGGAGGCGTCGATCGCATTGAGATTGCGGTTCTGGAAGTACTCATACGCGCGGCCGTGGAGCTGATTTGTCCCGCCCAGGATGGTCGTGCTGAATTGACCTCCGGTGGAGTGGCCGAACTCCGGGGAGAACTGGTTGGTCAGCAGCGTAAACTCGCCCGTCGCATCGTTCGGAACAGTCATCAGCGGTCCGGTCACGCTCTTGTCGTTATCGTCGACGCCTTCAACGGTGAAGTTGTTGTTGCGCGGGCGCTGCCCGCCCACCGATGGTCCGGTGCCGGCGCCGATGCCGCCGCTCGTTGCCACGCCGGGGCTCAACAGCGAGAGATTCAGCGCGCCCAGCCCAATCGTCGACACCGGCAGATCCTCTGCCTCCTTGGTGGAAAAGGTCTGCTGCAATTGAATGGTCGTCGTATCGATCGCGGTCGCCGCTTGGGACGACACCTCTACGCTGGTAGCGGCAGACGCCACCTGCAACCTCAATTGCGTGCTCGCCGTCTGGTTCAGCGTGATCGTGAAATCCTGCAGCGTGAGGGCCGAGAAGCCCGGCGCGGTGCCTTTGATCGTGTAGCGGCCTGGCGGCAGGTTGGAGATGCGAAATTCGCCCCGCTCGTTCGCTTGCGCCGTATTTGACACGGCTGTCGCGATATTCGTAGCAGTGATGGAGGCGTGAGCAATCCCCGCGCCGCTGGGATCGATCACGGTGCCCACCAGGTCGCCGCTGGTCGCCTGCCCATGCATAGCGACGGGAGTAACCGAAACGATCGTTCCTGTGAAGAGGAGCGATGCGAACAACAGGAGACCACAGGGATACCCAGGTGTGCTCAGGGGACGTGTGCTCATGGAACGGTTCTCCTCCTCAGAAGGGCCCGGGCGCAGAGGAAAACCGGCCGTGCACGCCGTGCGACAGATAGCCCATGACAAGTACAACGGCAGGTGGTCATGCACGTCGGCATCCAAACGTGAGGCTGAACCTACATAAAAACATGATGAAATAACTGATTGTGAATCTGAAATTTCCAGCTCGCTTCAAATGCTCCCCCTGAAAAGGTTTGAAGGCCGCTTACGGTTTTTGGTAGGAATGCCGACCGGATTCCCGTTTTTGGTGTGACTCAATCACCTGCGCGGCGGGCTGTCTTCCAAACTCGGCTGCGCGATGCGGGGGAGAGACACCCCGAAACTCGCTGCCGCTCAGGAGTCATCCAGCAACTCGCGTGGCCATGACCCATAACGATGCGCCTCACCCTGCCAATCACATCCCGCAGCTCAAACATGGGCCTTAGCTAGTGTTATCAACGATTTGGCAGGGGAAGGGAAGACGCGGGTGGGCAGATGGTGCATCTGCCAGTTTCATCGCTTGGACTAGAAGGATCGGCCAGAGCTTTACGAGGATGGGTGCCGCAATCGACTGAGAACCGAGCGGACAGTGGCGGATCCTCAGCAGGATCCGATACGTATGTACACGGAAATGCTAGCTCCGTGTACACCGGACGTACACCAGAGGGCCGCTTTCTGTGCTTTTTTATGCTTTCTACGACTTTGTAGAATCTATAACTTACCGACAACGCTAGACGCCGAAAGATACTCCTCGTACGGCCCCTTGAAGTCCTCAATCGCCGAGCCGTCGAAGTGCCAGATGCGCGTCGCCACTTCATCGATGAGATCGTGGTCATGGGTGACGAGCAAAACCGTACCCTCGTAGCGTTGCAGCGCGATGTTGAGCGCGTTGATGGACTCCAGATCGAGGTGGTTCGTCGGCTCGTCGAGCGCCAGGATATTCGGTTTCTGCATCATCAGGCGGCAGAAGAGGAGCCGCGCCGCTTCACCGCCGGAGAGCGCATCGGTAGGCTTTAGCCCCTCCTCGCCGCGGAAGAGCATCTGGCCGAGGATGCCACGGATGTCTTCCTTCGTTTTCTGCGGATCGAAATTATGCAGCCACTCCGCAACCGTCGTGCCCTTGTCGATGAGGCCGGAGACGTCCTGCGGAAAATAGCCTACCTGCGCCTCATGTCCCCATTTCACCGTGCCACCGTCGATCTGAAAATCTTTCTCGACCAGATCGGGCAGGCCAGTAAGCAGCGACTTCAACAGCGTGGTCTTGCCCAGGCCGTTGCGGCCCATCAGGCAGACCTTCTCGCCGCGCATGACGGAGCCAGTGAAATTCTTCACCACATGCCGATCGCCGTAGCCTTTGGTCAAACTCTCGAACTCCAGGATGTGCTTGCCGGACGGGCGCAGCATGTCGAAACGGATGAACGGACGGGCAATATTCGAGCGCGCCAGCTCTGTGGTCTGCAGCCGTTCGACTTCCTTCTTGCGCGAGGTCACCTGGCTCGAACGTGTGCCGGCAGAAAAGCGCGCGATGAACTCATTGAGCTGGGCGATTTTCTTCTCGCGCTGCTCGTTCTGCGACTCCAGGCGGGAGCGAATCTGGGTCTTCGCGACAACCATGTCATCATAGCCGCCGGTATAGGTGATGATCGTCTCGTAATCGATGTCCGCAATGTGCGTACACACACTGTTTAGAAAGTGACGATCGTGCGAGATAGTGATGAGCGTGCCCTCGAAGTGCTCGAGGAAATCCTGGAGCCAATGAATAGAGTCGAGATCGAGATAGTTCGTCGGCTCATCCAGCAGAAGCGCCTGCGGCTTGCCGAAGAGGGCCTGCGCCAGCAACACGCGCACCTTCTGGCCGCCCTGCAGCTCGCTCATTTTGCGTTCGTGGAACTCATCCGGAATATCGAGGCCCTGCAGCAGGATCGCGGCATCGCTCTCGGCGGTATAGCCGTCCTCTTCGCCCACGATGCCTTCGAGTTCGCCCAGCCGCATTCCATCTGCATCGGACATGTCGTGCTTGGCGTAGATGTGCTCGCGCTCCTCGAGCGCGGCCCACAAGCCCTTGTTGCCCATGATGACGGTGTCGATGACGCGGAAGGCATCAAAGGCGTACTGGTCCTGGCGCAAGACGGAAACTTTCTTGGGGCGGACGACCGTGCCTTTCTGGGCATCCAGATCGCCGGCGAGCACTTTCATGAAGGTGGACTTGCCGGAGCCATTTGGGCCGGTCAGGCCATAGCGGCGTCCGGCGATAAAGGTGGTCGTTACATCCTCAAAGAGGATCTTGGCGCCGTAGCGCATGCTCACATTGCTGACTGAAATCATTGCGGGTCTCAGCCTTTATTGTCGCAGACAACAGGGAAGTCCGTGTTGCCAGACCGCGCAAAACCTCCGCAGCAGACCGTAGCTAAGTGGCTGTTGCTGTGATGGCGCGACGCGTGGCGAAGGCATAGCTCAGGCGCGTGATCCCGCTGAACAAAATGCTGATGCCGATCAGCGTGCCTACCGCCCACACCGAGCTCACCGGCCAGGACATGAAAATCATGATGCCGAGCACGATCGTGACAATCGCGTCGAAGAGGAACCAGCCCGCTCCGGGGCGGCGGCGTAGCCGCGAATAGATGACCGCCTCAAATATACCCTCGAAAAAGAGATAGAAGGCGAGCACCAACGTCAGGGTGAGCAGACCGCGGCCCGGGTGATTCAGCATGTAGAAAGCGGCGAAGAGGTAAGCCACTCCGACCAGGATTTTCCAGATCACCGCTCCTGCCGAGCGCGTATGCCACCCGAAAAAGAGATGGACGACCCCTGCAAACAGCAGCAGCCAGGCTACGACGATGCTCACCGCAATGCCGGCGAGGAAGGGCAGGCAGATGGCGGCAAGGCCAGCCAGGATCAGGAGAATCGCAATGACAATGGACATGCCACTGGATCTATGGACAGGCTGCGCAGGAAGAGAGGTTGCCATGGAAGGCCTCCGATGACGTCAGGGCGACAGATTACGGGGCCGTCAGAATGCGTTGCAAGTCATTTTCAGGTGCGGGTCCTGCGATTTGCCTAGAGAAGGTGAGACAGGATTTGATTCGTCAGCAGCGCGGCCACGTACGCGAGCCCGCTCATATAGCAGAACTGGATTACCGGCCACCGCAGGCTGTTGGTTTCGCGCCGTACAACGGCCAGCGTCGAGGTGCACTGCATCGCGAAGGCGAAGAAGACCACCAGCGCGATGGCGCCGCCCATCGTCATATCGTGCCGGAGAGCCGCCTGCAGGCTTAGCGCATGGGTTGTGGGGTCCACTCCATACAGCGTGCCTAGCGTGCCCACGATTACCTCGCGAGCGAAGATCGAGGTCAATAAACCAATGCCGACCTTCCAGTTGAAGCCGAGCGGACGGAGCACCGGCTCGACAAAGTGACCGATTTTGCCGATCACGCTGCTCGCCAGGTCAGAGAAGTTGCCGTTGTGCACCGGCAGGATGCTGAGCACCCACAGCACGAAGCTGACCGCGAGGATGATCGTGCCGGCCTTTTTCAGGAAGAGCGCGCTGCGGTCGTAGAGTCGCAGGCCGAGCGAGCGCACGGTAGGCCAACGGTACTGTGGCAGCTCCAGCACGAAGGGAGAAGAGGAGGCCTTCAGCACGGAGGATTTAAGCAGCTTCGCCGTGAGCAATGCAGCGAGGAAGCCCAGCACATAGAGGCTGAGCATGACGCAGGCGCGCATCCCGATGAGGTTGCCCAGCACCGGATGGTTTGGGATGAAGGCCGCGATGATCAGCGTGTAGATCGGCAATCGCGCCGAGCAGGTCATGAAGGGCGCAACCAGAATGGTGGCCAGCCGGTCGCGTTTGTTCTCGATGGTGCGTGTCGCCATGATGGCCGGCACGGCACAGGCGTAGGCGGAGAGCAGCGGGATAAAGGCTTTGCCGTTGAGCCCGATGGAGCGCATCACGCGGTCGGCAATGAGTGCTGCACGAGCCAAATAGCCAGAGTCTTCAAGAATGCCGATGAAAAGAAACAGCAGCAGAATCTGCGGCAGAAAGACCAGCACGGCCTGCACGCCATTCCACAGGCCGTCGCGCACCAGCGCCTGCAACCACGGGACGGGGATAGAGTGCGTGACGTGCGCGCCGAGGTATGTGAGGCCAGAGCCCATCCCATCGCTCAGCGGCTGGCCGATGGTGAAGACCCCCTGGAAGATCATGACCACCACGGCGAGGAAGATGAGCGGCCCCCAGATGCGGTGCAGCAGGACGGAATCGAGCCGGCGCGTCCACAGCGGCGATGCGGGCGCCTTGTACTTCGTTCTGCTGCTGACTTGGGAGGCCCAGCGGCGGCACTCGCCCGGATTCTGCAAGACGGGCAGTTCGATAGGAAGGACAGGCAGAGTTTTCGCAGATCCTGGATGCGCGCTGCCATGCTGCTGCAAAAAGCGTTCGATAGCATCGATGCCGGTGCCGCGCGCCGCGCTGATGAGCGCGACGGGGCGACCCAGTTCCTGTGCGAGCGCAAGCGGGTCCACGACACCACCTCGGGATTCCATCAGGTCCGCCATGTTCAGCAGCACCATGGTAGGCAGCCCCAGGGCGAGAATCGGTCCGGCGAGCATGAGCTGGCGGCTCAGGTTGAGCGCATCGAGCACAATGAGAACCGCGTCCGGACGCGGTGTACCAGGCATCTCGCCCTTGAGCACATCGACAGCAACGCGCGCATCTTCGGAGTAGCCGCTGAGACTGTAAATACCCGGCAGGTCGATCAAGGTGAGGTCGTGACGGCGTATCCCATTCATGCGGCCGGAGCGCTGCTCTACCGTGACGCCGGGATAGTTGGCGACCTTCTGCCGCAGTCCGGTGAGGCGGTTGAAGAGGGTGGATTTGCCGCTATTTGGCGGCCCGATCAGTGCAATGGTACGGAAGCGGCTGCGCGCCTGTGTGCTCTTGAGCGGCGGCTCTTCCAGGACAGCAGTTGGCGGACCAGGGGCGTGGCAGCTCATACCTGATCTCGGCCTTGATCTGGAACCCGATCTGGTCGGCGTACGTGGATGTGCCGGGCGGTCTCGCGGCGCAGGGCGATTTCAGCGCCTTCAACGCGATAGACAGTGGGGTCGCCGGCAGGGGCGCGACGCAGCACTTCGATAGTGGCCTCCGGCAGAAAGCCCAGATGCATCAGGTGATCGCCGATCTCCGGAGATAGCTCGAGTGAGGCCACCACTGCGGACTCACCTACCGCGATCTCACTCAGCGCCATTGTCTTGACCTCGGCGGCTTCACGGGACATCTTGCTCCAAAGGCGACCGATGCGGTCGCATATACACGACTATAACTGGATGCACAGAAAACGCCAAATGATTCGAGAACGCGCGCTTAGGTCGCGATGCGTACCAACTGCTCTACCGGTTCGCGAGGGCCGAGGATGGAGACATCCGGGAGCACTCCATGCGCCATCGCGACCTCATCGCAGTGATGGATGCGCGGGCAGACCTGGCAGTCTTTGTAAATCTTGTCGGGCAGAGCGGCGCGGTCTTCCACGACAAAGAAGCCGGCGCTCTGAAAGAACTCAGGAATGCGTGTGAACAGGCATACGCAGCCCACACCATGCCGCTCGGCCTCTTCGAGTAGTGCCTGCAATAGATCCTGACCACGGCCGCAGCCCTTCCACTCCGGCTGCACAACGATGGAGCGCACCTCCGCCAGATGCGGCCCGTAGAGATGCAGCGCGCCGCAACCCTGGAATTCACCGCCGTTCGATTCGGCGACACTGAAATCGCGGATGTTCTCGCAAATCTCCGCGAAGGGACGGGGCAGCAGGGTGCCATCGCCGGCAAGGCTGTTCACCAGCGCGTGGACCTTCTCCGCATCCTGCAGACGAGCCTTACGAATGGGCATCGGCGGTCTCCAGTTCTGGGACAGCATGAGCGGTAAGCCGCGCTCTCGCGCTCGCAAGTGCTTCGTGAACGCGAGCGCGTGCCGTGCCACCGATGACGTCATGGCAATCGACCGTGGCGGCCAACGTGATGCTCGCGTAAAAGTCTTCGCCAAAGTCCGGCGAGAGCTTTTGGAGTTCGCTAAGTGGGAGCCCGTCCAGCTCACAGCCTTTGTCGAGAGCCACGCGTACAGCTTCTCCGATGATGTGGTGCGCGCGGCGGAAGGGCACTCCGCGATGCGAAAGGTAAGTGGCGGCGGCCATGGCGTTGAGGAATCCGGATTGTGCTGCTTGCTCCATGCGTTCCAGTCGAAACCTCAACTGTTGGGCGAAGGATGCGAGAAGCTCCAGCATGGGCAGCAGACCGGCGACCGCATCAAACAGCGACGGCTGCATCTCCTGCAGATCCTTGTTGTAGGCGAGCGGCAGGCCCTTTAGCTGGATGGTCACCGCTTGCGCCGCGCCGACGATACGGCCGGTGCGTCCGCGCACCAGTTCGGTCATGTCGGGATTCATCTTCTGCGGCATTGCGCTGGAGCCAGTGGAAAAGCTCTCTGGCAAAACGACAAGGCCAAATTCGGCGGTGGCAAAGAGCGTGATCTCTTCCGCAAAACGGCTGGTGTGCAACGCAATGGTCGAGAGCGCCTGCAGGAACTCGACGAGAAAATCGCGATCGCTTGTCGCATCCATGCTGTTCGCTGTTGGAGCGGTGAAACCAAGCTCCCGCGCAGCGATGGTGCGGTCGAGCGCAAGCGTCGCGCCGGCGATGGCGCCTGAACCGAGTGGGCAGTAGTTCAGCCGCGCGATGAGATCGGCAAGGCGGCTGAGATCGCGCTCGATCATCGAGACGTAAGCAAGCAGCCAGTGCGCCACCAGAACGGGCTCCGCGCGTTGCAGATGCGTATAGGCCGGCATGATGGCGTCGCCCGCGGTCTCGGCTTGCTCAATCAAGGCAAGCGCCCAGGCACGCAGCAACCGCTGTACACTCGCGGCCTGCTCGCGCACGTAGAGCCGAAGATCGGTCGCGATCTGCTCGTTGCGGCTGCGGCCGGTGTGCAGCTTCAGTGCGAGTTCGCCGATGCGTTCGGTGAGCTCCAGTTCAACAAAATGATGAATATCTTCCGCGCGAGACTCTGTCGCGAGAGTGCTGCGACGCGGACTATCCCAGCAGTCCTTGAGGACTGCATCGAGCCCGACACGCATCTGTGCGCACTCCGCGGCCGTCAGGATTCCGCCTGCCGCAAGCACGCTGGCGTGCGCCTTGCTGGCAGCAATCTCCTCGGGGAGTAGCTGCCAGTCAAAGCCAAACGACCGCTGCCACTCCTCGAAGCCCGTATCAAGCGGCTCGCGGAAGCGGCCAGACCACATCTTCACTTCACAACCTCTTTCTGCTTCTGGAGCAGGCGCGCACGCGTGCGAGCCGGCAGCCCAAGGATTTGGATGAAGCCCTTGGCGTCCTTCTGATCGTAGCTCTCGCCCATGGTGAAGGACGAAAGGTCGGTCGAGTAGAGCGACAGAGCAGAGGCCCGGCTGACGATGTTCAGATTGCCTTTGTAGAGTGAGAGTGTGACCGTACCGGTGACATTCTCCTGAGTTTTCTGCACGAAGGCATCGAAGGCCTCGCGCAGCGGCGTGAACCACAGGCCGTTGTAAACCAGGTCCGCGTAGCGCAGGGCCACGTGCTGCTTGTAATGCGAAAGATCGCGATCGAGCGTCAGCGCTTCGAGTTCGCGGTGCGCTGCCACGATCAACGTGCCGCCCGGCGTCTCGTAGCACCCGCGGCTCTTGATGCCGACAAAACGGTTCTCCACCAGGTCGATGCGGCCGATGGCATTGCGCGCGCCGATCTCGTTCAGCAACTCGACAAGCTGCACAGGAGGCATCTTCATGCCATCGACCGAAACGGGAGTGCCATGCTCGAAGCCGATCGTCACCTGCTCCTCGCGGTCCGGCGCCTCCTGCGGTGAGCGCGTCATCGTCCACGTAGTAGGGAAGGGCGCGTTGCCTGCGTCTTCGAGTTCACCACCTTCATGGCTGACGTGCCACAGGTTGCGATCGCGCGAGTGGATCTTCTCGCGGCTGGCGGCAACGGAGATCCCGTGTGCTTCCGCGTAATCCAGGCACTCCTCGCGGCTAGTCAGCGTCCATTCACGCCACGGCGCAATCACCTTCAGCTCCGGAGCGAGGGCCTGGTAGGCGTGCTCGAAGCGCACTTGGTCATTGCCCTTGCCGGTGCAGCCATGCGCGACAGCGGTAGCGCCCTCGGCCAGCGCGACTTCCACCTGATGCTTCGCGATCACGGGACGAGCGATCGAAGTGCCAAGCAGGTATTTATTCTCATACACGGCGCCGGCTTGCACGGTGGGGAAGACATACTCGCGCACGAACTCATCGCGCAGATCGCGCACGACGACCTTCTTCGCGCCGGTCTTCTTCGCCTTCTCCACCACCGCATCGATGTCTTCGCCCTGGCCGACATCGGCCACCATAGCGATCACATCCAGGCCGTAGTTCTCGTTCAGCCACGGAATGATGATCGATGTATCGAGCCCGCCCGAGTACGCAAGAACAACTTTGTCAGCCATCTGAATCCGATCTCCTAATTATTGTGCGGCCCGCGCATTCGCGAGCGTTCCAGTTTGTGACTATTTGAGAGCCAATCCGCGGCGGCGTGCTGCCTTGGGCGGCTTACGATGCTCCGGCGTGACGTCCGCGCCGAGCAGCATCAGCAGGATCGCCTTCTGTGCGTGCATGCGGTTCTCCGCCTGGTCGAAGACGATCGATTGCGGTCCGTCGAGCACCTGATCGGTGACCTCGGCATTGCGATGCGCGGGGAGGCAGTGCATGAACACGGCATGCTGAGCGGCGCGCGCCATCAGTGCTTCGTTGACTTGATAAGGCTTGAAGAGGGGTGCGCGCTTGGTGGCCTCGTGCTCGAAGCCCATGCTGGTGCACACATCCGTGTAAATGGCATCCGCGCCCGTGACTGCGGCCTGCGCATCCTGCATCAGCGTGAGCGACCCACCGATCTCGCCCATGATGGCGTTTGCCTTGGCGACGATCTCCGCCTTCGGGCCATAGCTCTTTGGCGTGGCCACAACGCAGTTCGCGCCCAGCAACGCAGCGGTCAGCATAAGCGAATGGCAAACGTTGTTACCATCGCCGACGTAGACGAACTTGAGCCCGCGCACGGTGCCGAAACGCTCTTCGAGCGTCATGAAGTCGGCGATCGCCTGGCATGGGTGCTCGAGATCGCTGAGCGCGTTGATGACCGGAACCGCCGTGTATTGCGCCATCTCGGTGATGGTCTCGTGGGCGTAGGTGCGCAGCACGATCGCATCGGTCCAACGCTCGACGTTGCGCGAGATGTCGCCCAACGACTCGCGCTCACCCAGCGGCGACTGCGTCTGATCGACGAAGATCGCGTTGCCGCCCAGCGTGTTGATGCCCGCCTCAAAGCTGAGACGTGTGCGCAGCGAAGCCTTTTCAAAGAACATGACTAACTGCTTTGCGTCGAGCGCGCGGCGATAATCGTGCGGGCGAGCCTTGACGGCGTGCGCCAGCTTGAGCAGGGCGGCGATCTCACCGGTAGAAAGATCAGCGATGGAGCAAAGATCGTTGCCGGCAAGTGACTTTGCAGCCAGGGCAAAGGGACCCGTCGCTCCTGGGCGGCGGGATGCCGTGGCGTCCTTCAATAGATAAGCGTTAGCGGCCAATTTGGGTGCCTCCGTGGGCAGCGATAGTCTGTGCAGGCGCATGCTGGTGCAGAATTTCGTCGAGTGCGGCAACGGCAAGGTCAACGTGCGACTTGCCAAGGATGAAGGGTGGAAGAAAACGCAGCACGGTTTCGCTGGTACGGTTAATCAGGATGCGGCGTTGCATCATGGCAACCGCGACAGACTTTGCCGTATCCGCCGAGCGGAGTTCGAGCGCGAGCATCAGACCCAGACCGCGCGCGCCAGTGACGATGGCGGAGTGCTGCGCAGCAAGGCGAGCAAGCTGCGCGCGAAAATAGCCGCCCACGTCTTGAATGTGGGCCAGCATATCTTCGCGCTTCAATGTGTCGATCACGGCGATGGCTACGGCGCAGGCCAGTGGACCTCCGCCGAAGGTCGTGCCGTGCAAGCCGGGCTGCATCGCGCTCGCGACCTCTTCGGTCGAAAGCATCGCGCCCAGTGGCAGGCCACCGGCCAGCGGCTTGGCTAGCGTGCTGATATCGGGTTGGATGCCATAGTGCTGGTATGCGCACCACTTGCCCGTGCGGCCGAGACCAGACTGAATTTCGTCGACAATGAGGAGCGCGCCGGTGGAATGTGTCAACTCGCGTGCGGCATCGAAGAACTCCTGCGAGACGGGCCGAATGCCACCTTCTCCTTGTACCGCTTCGAGGCAGATGGCGCAGTATTCGTCCGAGAATGCAGCCCGCAACGCCGCAACGTCGTTGAATGGGACGAACTCAACGCCCGGCATCACCGGCATAAACGGCTCGCGATATTTTTCCTTCTCAGTGGTGGCGACGGAGCCCATGGTCCGGCCATGGAAACTGTGATCGAGCGCGAGGAACTTTATGCCGATCTTCTTGCCGGCGCTGCGCTGCTTGCCCGCATACAGCCGCGCCAGCTTCAGCGCTGCCTCCCACGCCTCCGTGCCGCTGTTCGAGAAGAACACGCGGTCCATCCCGGTCATCTCGGTGAGCCGCGCGGCAAGCTCTGCCTGGCCGGCGTGGTAGTAGAGATTCGAGATGTGCAGGAGCTTCTTGCCCTGTCGCGCGATAGCCTCTTCAATCGCAGGGTGCCCATAACCCAGCGCGTTGACGCCGATGCCGCTCAGCAGATCCAGGTAGCGGTTGCCCTGCTCGTCGATGAGGTGCACTCCCTCGCCCTCGACAAAAAGGATCGGGTTGCGCTCGTACGTCTGTAGCAGCAGCTTGCCTTCCGCCGCCTGCACGGCGGGAAGCTGCGCCACACTCAGATCCAGGGGTTCGCTCATGCGACCAGCACCTCCGTTCCATACGCGATCTTCGACTGAAGCAGGTCGGGCATCGACGATGCCTCTTCTGCGGGCAGAATGCGGACACGCTTCACGCCATGCAGCAGCGCTTCTCGGCACGCGCCAAGCTTTGGCAACATGCCGCCGCTGATCACGGCATCGCGGGTCAGCGGAGCGATCTGGTCGACGGAAAGCCAGCGCATCACCTGACCATCCGCGCCGCGGACGCCGGGCACATCGGTGAGGAAAACCAGCGCATCGGCGTGCGCTGCGACCGCGCATGCCGACGCCATCTCGTCCGCGTTGATGTTGTAGTACTCGCCGTCAAATCCAAGCGCGAGGCTAGACAGAACCGGAACCGCACCCATCTTCCAGATCGCTTCCAGCCACCGCGGATCGGAGCTGACGATCTCGCCGACGAAACCGAGATCCGGTGCGGTCCGCTTTTTGCGCGCACGAAAGACCAGCCCATCCCCGCCGGAGAGTCCCACAGCCGGCTGGCCATGCGCGCCAAGCGATGCAACCAGATCCTTGTTGACGCGACCAGCCAGCACCATCAGCGCAGCATCGCGTGTTTCGGCATCGGTGATGCGCAGCCCGGCCACGAACTCGCTCTGCTTGCCCAGCGCCTTCAGCGTGCGGGTCAACGCGACACCGCCGCCATGAACAACCGCGACCTGGTGGCCATCGCGCACCAACTCGACAATCGCTTGGGCGCAGCCGTGCAGCGTCTCGGCATTTTCCAGCGCCGTGCCTCCCAGCTTGACCACATATCTCATAGCAATCCTTCCGTTTCGTCCCATCCGCTCATCACGTTCAGATTTTGGACCGCCTGTCCGGCCGCGCCCTTCAAGAGGTTGTCGAGGCAACTGATGACGATGCATCGTCGGCCATCCGGAGCAAGCTGAAAGCCAAGATCGCAGAAGTTCGTGCGCACCACGTGCTGGATCTGCGGCAGCTGGCCGGCCGCGTGAATGCGTACCATCGGGCTCTCAGCATAGAAGGCACGCAGGCAGGCTTCGACTTCCCCAGCGGTGTGCCGCTCGAGGAACGTGACATATATGGTCGCGAGAATGCCGCGTGGGATCGGCAGCAGATGCGGCGTGAAGGTGATTGCATCGGCTGCGACATCCAGTTGCTCCAGCAACTCGCCGGTGTGACGATGGCCAAAGAGCCCGTAGGCGGAAAGATTGTCGGCGGCATACATGAAGTGGGTCTTTGCGGTCGGTTCCTTACCCGCGCCGGAGACGCCAGACTTCGCGTCGCAGATGATGCCGCGCTTCACATCGACCCATCCGGCGGCAACGAGCGGCTTCAGCGCGAGAATGACCGTAGTCGCATAGCAGCCGGGATTGGCCACCAACCGTGCTTTGGCGATCGTGTCCCGATGCAGCTCCGGCATACCGTAGACGCTTGCCGCTTGTGTCTTGGCGGCAGTAGCCGAGCCTTCATCGGAAAACTTGTAGACGGCGCGGTTCGCCGGATCTTCAAGGCGCCAGGCACCGCTCAAATCGATGACGCGCAGACCACGAGACAAGGCCTCCGGCGCCCATTTGCGCGACTGCTCATGCGGCGTGGCCAGGAAGAGCACCTTGACCCAGCGTGCGGCGAGCAACTCCCAGGAAAACGGTTCAATGCAAAGCTGGTCCTTCGAAAGCCCGGTAAGCTGCGGATGGATGGCCGTAAGCGATTCGCGTGCAGAGCCCTCGCGCCCCAGAAAAAGCGGGGGAGTGCCGGCGAGCCGTGGGTGGCCGAGCAGCAGCCGCGCCAACTCCGCGCCCGCGTAGCCGGTCACACCCATCACCGCGATCTGTGATTGTCCCTGGTCCATCAACCGATCAGTCCTTCAAGTCGTGCGCGCAACGTCGTCGCACTCTTAGCATCCGGGCAGATGATGAACACCGTGTTGTCGCCGGCGATGGTGCCCACCACCTCCGGCCATCCCTCATCGTCGATACCAGCCGCAACCGGCTGCGCGCTGCCCTGGGTCGTAATCAGAACCAGCTGATTCATCGCCTGGCGCACCCGCAGTCCAAAGTCGCGCAGGATATCGGCGATATCCGGCAGATCCTCATCATGGTTCGCGGCTGCCGCGCTCGGAATCTGGTAGCCGCCCGGCCCTTTGAAGAGCCGCAGCGCATGAAGGTCGCGCGACAGGGTCGCCTGTGTCACGTCGTGGCCACGCTTCAGCAGCAGACGGCGCAGCTCATCCTGATTGCTCACGACGCGCGTGGTCACCAGTTGACGAATCGCATTGTGCCGTTCCACCTTCATCACCCATCCTCAAAGCCACAAAGCAAAAGGCCGCACCGTGGCGGCCACTGCATATTTATACATCTATATGTATAAATATACATGTGAAAATTGTCAAGTCTAACCGGTGGTACCCTCGGGCGATATGAACTCGAGGCAGGCGAAAGATTTCATCGTTAAGCAGGCTGCAGAACAGGCCGCTTCAGAGGGGCTGGCGCTATCGGATATCGAGAAGAAGATGATGTATTTCACTGAAAGCGACCCGTCCTCCTGCGAGAATCCGCTCGAGTTAAACGATGACTTCGAGGCGCAGTACGACACGGCCGAATACGAAGCTAAGGTTTCAGAGCTTCTGCAACGCACGCACGGCCGGTTACAGAATCCCAAAGAGAAAGATTTGTGGTACGAGGCGGTTTCTGAGCTGCGCAAAGGAGATCACTACCTTCTCGTTCTGCTGAACGAATAGGAAAGCTGTTTCTAGTCCCAACAATCAGCCGGTTTGATCCACCGCTCCGCCGCACGTATCATTCGATTCGATTGACTGAGTCGTTTGAGAGGAGCACTGGAAGCACATGCGAGTTGGAATGTTGACAGGCGGCGGTGACTGCCCTGGATTGAATGCGGTGATCCGCGCCGCGGTACGCAAGGGAATTTTCCATTACAAGGACGAGTTTGTCGGCTTCCTGGAAGGCTGGCGCGGCGTGGTCGAAAACCAGAACCGGCCGCTCAATGCCGAGAGTGTCTCTGGCATCCTGCATCTCGGCGGCACCATCCTGCGCACCTCGCGCACCAATCCGCGCAAGATGGAAGGCGGCATCGACAAGTGCCTCGCCACTATCAAGGCGAACAACCTGGATGCCCTCATCACCATCGGAGGCGATGATACCCAGGGTGTGGCGAATGCTCTGATCGAGAAGGGCGTGAAAATCGTCGGCGTGCCTAAGACCATCGACAACGATCTGAGCGGCACCGACGCCTGCTTCGGTTTTGACACCGCCGTCTCCATCGCCACGGAAGCCATTGACCGCCTGCACTCCACCGCCGAGGCGCACAACCGCGTCATCGTCTGCGAGGTAATGGGCCGCGACGCTGGCTGGATCGCCATCACTAGCGGCATCGCCGGTGGGGCGGACGCCATTGGCGTGCCGGAGAAGCCGTTGGACATCGACCACATCTGCAAGGTCTTAAAGTACCGTCACGATCACGGGAAGAAGTTTTCCATCGTCGTGGTCGCCGAAGGCACAAAGCTGCCGGACGGCGGCAAAGCGACTCAGGGAGCCAAGCTGGACGCCTTCGGCCACGAGCGGCTGAGCGGCATCGGGCAGGTGGTTGCGGAGCTGATCGAGCAGAAGACCGGCTACGAAACCCGGAGCGTGAACCTGGGACACACCCAGCGCGGCGGCACGCCTACTGCATACGACCGCATGCTGGCGACGCGCTACGGCACTGCGGCCATCGATCTGGTGCACCAGGGCAACTTCGGCCGCCTGGTCGTCCTGCGCGGCACGGAGATCACCAGCATCCCGCTCAAGGACGCGATCGCAAAAACCCGTACTATCGGCGACGATCTGATAGCGCTCGCCGACGGGCTGCAGCCCGAGGTTTAGCCGGCAGGGAAGTGAAAACGCCGGGGCCAATGGCTCCGGCGTTTTGCCTTGAAGACTCTAAAAAAGTCCAACAGAAACGATGAGCAGTCGGCTAACAGCCGTGCTTGCATTTCGCCAGAATAGCGGCCTGCAGGCGCTCTCTGAGCGCGGTGGGCAACTCGTAAAGCTCATGCTCGCGATAGATTTCGATCGTCTTCCGAGTCGTATTCAGGGTGATGACGCAGTGCTCGCACTCTCGCAGATGCAACTCGAGATCCGTGCGCAGCGTGGGTGTCACGGAGTTGTCGATCAAGTCGTCGAGTTCGGCCAGAAATTCCGAGCAGGTCACTGAACACCATCCTCATTCTTCTTGCGGAAGTACCGGCTCAGCCGTTCCCGCAACTGCAGTCGCGCGCGCAACAGCCGCGACTTCACCGCCGGCACACTGAGCCCCAGCGCAGTGGCCGTCTCTTCGGTGGAGAGACCTTCCACGTCCCGCAGTACAAACACCACGCGAAAGCCGGGTGGTAAACCATTGATGGTCTTGCGAAGAATCTCCGCCAGCTCAGCCTGGTTGTATTCCTGCTCCGGGTTCGGGCGCCATTCGGCAAGATCGCGCGGCACCGAGCCTTCCTCGGTCTGCACATCTTCGTCGATGGAAACCATCTTGCCGGTGCGCCGCTTCCGCAGCCGCATTAGCGCTTCGTTTACGGCAATGCGCACCAGCCACGTATAGAACTTGGAGTTGCCCTGGAACTGATCGAGCTTTTCGTACGCCTTCAAAAAGGCGTCCTGCACGACGTCCTGAGCATCTTCCCGGTTCTGCGTGATGTGCTGCGCAATGCGAAAGACCTGCCGGTCGTACTGCTTCACCAGCGTCTCGAAGGCGTGTACATCTCCGCCCCGGGCTCGCTCGACGAGCGCTACGTCCGGATGCACCTCTTCGGGTGCGCCCAATGGTTCGATGGTCGGACTCTCGGAAGGTTTCAGAGGATTCGCGCCTTTCGGTGACGAGGCCGGCGGAATTGCAGCGGCTCCTGTCCAATTTTAGCAAGGGAGTCGTCGCCGGTGCTGCAGCCAAGGTACATGCCCCCACATCTTCAATCACCATGACCTGGAACGGTGACAGGCGCAGGGTGGCGGCACTGTCGTTTTGCTCGTCGCGGAAACGGGGACCGGGCAGAGGAGGGGTCGCCACCGGTGGCCTCGCAGCAGCTCCAGAGCGCCGGCATCGAGCGGGACCACACGACGATCATGCCACCCCAGCCCTCCAAACGGACGCCCCGGCAGGAGTAGTAGAGCCCACCCGCGGCACCACGGCGAGCGGCATCCACCCATTCTTGTCTTGTCGGGGAGGGAACCCGCCGCCAGAGCATCACTGCCCAAGGCAGATCGCCCAGCCGCGCGTGATCGCCTGAGAAAGATCTGAACAGTCCGGCTCGGATGTTTGCGGGGCGCGGATCCATCGATCCTGCGGCAGTCTGGAGTCAAGGATGGAGGCGAAACGGATGAAAAGTGCCCGTGTCGCGTACGTTTTAGGGCAACACTCCTTTTGGGTGATTTATGTGTCACACGCACAGTGGCATTCTCTCCAAACCTAAATTCACAAAGCGTTAACATAGAGGGCCGTCGATAGCCCGCCGGCTCCTATCCATTCACGTAACCAAACTAGGTCCGAATCATCGAACCCTCCCCGAGGTGTGTTTCATGAAGTGCTTTCACGCCGCCATGGCGGTTCTCTGTCTAGCTGCTCCTGCTCTTGCTGATGTCACCGTAAGCTTTCCCGAGCCGGGTGCTGTGCTCATGGCACCCTTCACCCTGCAAGCCTCGGCCGACCTGTGCAACTCTCAACCGCTATCTGCCATGGCCTACTCGCTCGATAGTGGCTTAGACACAGTTGTCAAAGCATCCACCATCGCCGCACAGGTAACAGCCTCCGCCGGTCCTCACGTTCTGCTTGTCAAATCTTGGGGCAACAGGGGTGCTGTCTGTACCCAGGCGCTGAATATTGAAGTGCTGGACAAGCTGCCCGCGATGCCGGCGAACGTAGCGTCGGCTGGGAACCTCCAGGAAATGAGCACCTGGGTCGGTGAGCACGATGCCGCCACCAGTGGAACCTCCAGCGGATCGACGACCCTGTTGACGGGTAGCCTCCCACTCAACGGGCAGGTGCGCACATTTACGTTCCAATACGCGAACGATTGCGGCCACCGCTTCATGTCTCATTCCCGGCCAATGCTGCCGCGACGCACTTTGTGTATGACACCTACTTGATGATCAACAAGTACTGTGGCAGTGCGTTCTGCGGCAAGCTGGTGAACATAGAGATGGATATGAACCAGGTGCTGCCCAACCACGACGTCGTGATTTATGGCGTGCAGTGCGATGGCTGGAGCGGGACATGGGACTACGCCGTGAACGAAGGCACTCCGACGAGATCCCTCATCACCTGGCGGCATTCGAATGTCCGTTGCGATCCGGCGAAGTGGACAAAAGACTCGTGGCATCACATCCAGATTGCATATTCGCGCGACACCAGCGGGACCGTTACCTACGAATCGGTGTCCCTCGATGGGGTCGAATCGGATTTCTCGGGAGCCGTTGGCCCGTCCCGGTTCGCACTCAACTGGGCGCCGGTCCTGTTGACCAACTTCCAGATGGATGGACAGGGGGCAAAAGGCACGCAGACGATGGAGACGGCAAACACGACTGGCCAGTCGCCGGAGCCCCGTCATTTCCATCGCCGGGCCGGCTCACGGACGCCCGGAAAATTTCGTCCTATTGATGACTGCGGCGGACTCGCCAGGAAGACGAGTTGCTCTTGCGACTACCCCCACAGAAGTCGAATAGCAACTCATTCGCAAATCGGCTTAGTCTTTTGACCAGAGCTGTTGCTCATTGAGGTTTTGGAAGTGCCATTCCTGCATTTGCTTCGAAGTGCCGGTGCCCGCCTGGTACTGGGGACGATTTTCTCTGTCATCGTGTTGAGCGGTTCCGCCCAGCAGAAGCCGCCGTCCAAGGCGCCGCATCATTCTGCCCAAACTTCCAAAGCGGCAAAAACGGTGCACCATCCTGCCGCCCGGCACACTCGAAGCCGCCGGGCGCCAGCGCACGTCCGCCACGCCCGTACGAAGCACTCCCGCCGCACTGCGAAGACCATCGCCCGCAGCCGCAGGTTGCAGCGTGCCTTTGTCGCCTCCTCGCAACTGCGGCCCATGGCCCAGCAACTGGCGCAAAACCGTACCCCAGCGGCCTACTCCGGCGTCACCCACTACGCCGAAACCCACAAAGGCGACGCAGCAGCAGCCGCCTACCTCTCGCTCGGCCACGCCTATCTGTTGGATCACAGCCTGCCCGAAGCCATTACCGCCCTGGCTCATGCGAGTGCAACAGGGGACGCCCTGGACGACTACGCCGCCTATCTAACCTCGCAGGCGGAGCTGCAATCCAACCAACTTCCCCAGGCCGAGATTTTGCTGAACGGCTTTGCCGCAAAGTATCCGGACAGTGTTTTTGTGCCGCAAATGCCCGTTCTGCTTGCGAATCTGTCTCTTGCGCAGGGCGATCCGCAGACGGCGCTCCATATTTTGAGCGAGCACGCCGGGGAGTCGATGGCCAGCAAGCCCGACTATGTGCTGGCGCTGGCGCGGGCGCAACAGACCGCGGGGGATCCAGGAGCGGCAGCCCGCAGCTTTCGCCGCGTCTATCTGGGCTATCCACTGAGCCCGGAAGCCGCACAGGCGAAGACGCAACTGCAGGCCATGGGGTCGAACGCCTCGCTTACCGTTGCCGAACGCGAGCGGCACGCGAACGCTCTGTATACAGCCGGGCGCTATAACGAGGCGTATGACGATTACCGCGCCTTGGCTGCAGACCCAGGCGTTCAAGATGCCGAGCAACACGATCGCCTGCTGGCCGCTGCCGCCGCTTGCGACTACAAGCTGAAACGCGCGTACCGGCAGCAGATTGCCGCGCTACCTGACGGCAATGGTGAGGCTGGAGCCCGTCGTCTCTATTTATTGACGGAGCTGGCGCGCGACCGCGGCGATGTGAACGAGCAGCAGGCCGATGTCACCCAAATGGAGCAACGCTTCCCGCAAAGCCCCTGGCTGGCCGAGGCTCTCTACTCTTCGGGCAACATGTACATGTTGCGCAAGGATTATCCGTCCGCCGTTGCCTACTACACCGAGTTGGTCCAGCGCTTCCCAACCATCTGCAAGGGCGCTGCCGGTCCCTGTTCCGACTACGCGCCGAGCGCGCACTGGCGCGCAGCGTGGCTCGACTACCGGCTGGAGAAGTACTCGGACGCCGCCCGCCTCTTCGACGAGCAGATCGCACATTATCCCGGCGGCAAGGAAATTCCCGGTGCTATCTACTGGCGGGCGCGGATCTATCAGAATCAGGAGCATGAGTCAGCCAAGGCAGCGGCCTACTACCTGGTGGTGAAGGACACCTACCTGCACTACTACTACGCACAGCAGGCTGCACAGCGGCTTGCCGAACTGGGCGATGTGACTCCCGCCACTGCGGCTGAACTCGACAGTATCCAGCCGCCGACCATACCGGCGCTTACCGATGACGTCCCGGAAGACGATCCACACGTAGTGCGCGCGAAGCTGCTGGCCAACGCCGGCCTGAATGAGTACATTGCGCCAGAGATCCAGGCCGCCGAAGGCAGCGACGAGTGGGGCGCCTTTGCGGAAGCGGAGATCTATCACTCGTACGGTGAAGATGCGAAGGCCATGCGCGTGATGAAGCGCGCTCTGCCTTTCTATACCTCGGCGCCGATCGAGTCGATTCCCCTGGCCTACTGGCGCATTCTCTTTCCAGAGCCGTACTGGGGCACTATTGAAAGCGAGTCCGCGAAGAACGGTTTAGATCCTTACATGGTGGCGTCGCTGATCCGCCAAGAGTCGGAGTTCAACCCGGCCGTGATCTCCTATGCAAATGCCTGGGGACTGATGCAGTTGCTGCCGCGTGTCGGCGCGGAGCTTGCGCGCAAGGATGGCATCCGCCATTTCGACCACAACGATTTGCTGAATCCCAGCGTCAACATCCGCCTTGGCACGCAATATCTACGGCAGACGCTCGACAAGTTTGACAACAAACCCGAGTTCGCCTTCGCCGCCTACAATGCGGGCGACGATCGCGTTGTGGACTGGCGCTCCGGCGCCCCATTCCACGGCATGGACGAGTTCGTAGAGTCCATTCCGTTCACCGAGACTCGAGAATATGTGCAGGGAATCGTGCGCAACGAGATGATCTACCGCGATCTGGCTGCACACCACACCGCTCCAAAAGATTCCAGCACCGCCGCCACAAAGGCGTCTACCGGCGATGGCGCCAAAGGAATGCAGTAGCGGACGTCCCATAATTGCTAGCGGTCCCGCTCACCCAGTTCTGTCCGCTGAGGCAGAGCCCCATTGACACTTGTAACAAGCGTGTGCTCTGATCTTGGCGCCAAGTAAAACGTTTAAAGAATCCACCCGGAACTAGGTTCATTCGCGAGAGTTATCAGGACAAGTCTGTACTGGTCTGCCGCAATGAGCTTCTCCAACTGCTGACGCGCAGGCTGTGTTGGTCTGCGCCAACCTATTCGTGCGTCCAGCCAAATTCATCGAAGAGGGCCCCCCATGCACTTTCCTCTGTACAAACGCTCAGGCCTGTTGATGCTTCTCGTCTTGCTCGTGCTCACACCTTTTTGCATTGCCCAAACTGCTGTGACACCGCCGCAAAGCACCTTCTTCTCCACTGTGGGAGAAGAATCCTACTCTACCTACCAGATGTCCTCCGGCAATGGCGATCTATGGCCAAGCTGCTGGGCCGAAGACAACAATCTGTATGCCGCCAACGGTGACGGCAGCGGCTTTTCCAGTAGCTTCGCCGCAATGCGGGTATCACAGATTACCGGCATGCCTCCTCAACTGACGGGTAAGTCCGTGTCTGGCGATGTCGGCATGAACTACACCGGTAGCACCGGCTATACCGACAAGCCCACTGGCATGCTCTGTATCAACAATGCAATTTATCTCGCATTTCAGAACCTAAACGAGAACGACTTCGAATACGCGCCTGCCGCCTCGATTGTGGAGTCGACCAATCATGGAGCGACCTGGTCTACGCCTTCGAACTCACCTATGTTCGGCAGTTCCAATAACACCGATGAGTCCATCCCTGCACTCTTCACAACAATTATGTTTCTCGATTTCGGCAAGAACTCGCAGCATGCAATTGATGGCTATGTTTACGTCTATGGTCTCGACAATAACTGGCGCGATGAGCAGAGAGTCTACCTCGCCCGGGTCCCGAACAACTCGGTGCTGAGGCGATCTTCGTGGGAGTTCTACACAGGTACACACGACCGCCATCCCAACTGGTCGAGCGACATCACGCAAAAAGTTCCAGTGATTTCGGATACCCGGTTGCTTTACCCGACTATGTTTGGTACCAGCTGTCCTGTCAATGACAAGGTTATCGCCCAGGGCGGCGCGGTTTACGACGAGCCCTTACACAGATACATATTTTCCTCGTGGTCCTGCAGCACACACGAACTTTACGAGGCACCGGAGCCATGGGGTCCGTGGAGTCACATCTCAGCCGGTACGGACTCGACGAGCACGCCGCCGGCAACGAATGACTTCGGTCCACTCCGATTGACCCAGAATCGTGGGCAATACGGCATCAGCATTCCGTCGAAGTTCATCAGCAGCGACGGCCGGACCATGTATCTGCAGAGCAATGTATGCTGCGGGGGCAACTCATACACTTTTTCGCTGCGAAAAAGTGTATGA
>Ga0193743_1000366_pt1 | contig 35704 bp, 29 predicted proteins | sample L2c2metaG_FD_143038 | JGI IMG/M metagenome (GOLD analysis project Ga0193743, IMG submission 143038) | Soil microbial communities from a riparian zone of the East river system, Colorado, United States - L2c2 | ecosystem: Environmental > Terrestrial > Soil > Riparian zone | place: USA: East River... | reverse complement strand
GGCCGCGTAGAACAACGCGTCACTGCCTAGAACTAGCTCGCAACCGCCATACCGCGCGAAATCTTCCCGATGGAGCCGGCTATTCGTATCTCAGTGCAACGATAGGATCGACCTTCGTCGCCCGCCGCGCCGGAAAATACGCCGCCACCACCGTCACTGCGGCGATGATCAGCACCGCTGCCGCCAGCGTGGTCGTATCCCACGGTCCAAGTCCGAAGAGTCCGGCCCGCACCGCCCGGCACGCGGCCAGCATCGCTGGTACTCCTAGCGCAACGCCGATGCCGAGCAGCACCAGCGACTCTCTCATCACCATCCACAATACACCGGAGCGTGGAGCGCCCAGCGCAATGCGAACTCCAATCTCATTGGTCCGGCGCACCACGCTGTACATCATCACGCCATAGAGCCCGATGCACGACAGAGCCAGCGCGAGCAGGGAGAAGAAGCTCGAAAGCTGCGAGACCAGCCTCTGCGTGTCGATGAGATCCTCTGTCTGTTCGCGGATCGTCTTCACGTCGAGGATCGGCAGATTCCCATCGATCTCCGCGAACGCGGCCCGCACCTCGCCGATCAGCATGGACGGATCACCCCCGCTCTGCATCTGCAGCCAATAGGCATACTGGTCATCCTCGGTCAACTGCGTCGCCGCGAGATACGCCATCGGCTCATGCTCGTTCGCGGAAGCTCTGAACTTCGCATCACGCACAATCCCGACGATCTGCCACCTCCCCTTCACGGCCGGATCGGCAACCGTAAAGCTGTGGCCAATCGCATCGCCATGCGGCCAATACAAATTGGCCAGCGTCTGGTTCACTACCACCGCCTTCAGCGACGTCGCTGTATCGTCTGCGCTGATCGTGCGTCCCCGCAGCAGCGGAATCCCCAGCGTCTCGAAATAGCCGGCACTCACGCGCTGGAGATATGTTTCTACCTCTTCATGTGGAGTGACGGGCCGCCCGATGATGGTGATAGGCGAGCCCCAGTTGCCACGCGCAATCGGCAGCCCGCCCGAAAGCGCAGCGGAGCGCACACCCGGAAGTTGTTGCACGCGCGTCAGAATCCTCTCGTAAAGCGCATTGAGCTGCTCCGGCTTATATCCCGCAAATCTTGGATTGGTCTTCACCAGCAGAATGTTCGTTCGATTGAAACCGAAGTCCTGGTTGCGTAGATTGTGCAGCGTCCGAACAAACAAGCCCGCAACCGCCAGCAGCACCAGCGAGAGCATCACCTGCCCCACCACCAGCGCGTTTGGCAGTAGTCTTCCGGAGCGTCCGCCACTGCTCCCCACTGTGCGCGCGGTCGCATTCAGCGCGCCTGACGCGCTCATGCGCGAAACGCGCAACGCCGGAGCAATCCCAAAGAGCACACCCGTCAGCAAGCAGATCGCCGATGAGAACGCCAGTACGTGCAGGTCTGGAGTCGCATCCAGCGCCGTGTGCGCAGCCTTGCCCACCACGAACGTGATCAGAGCGCGTGTGCCCAGGAATGCAAGCAGCAGGCCAACCGCCCCACCGGCAAACGCCAGCAGCAGCGTCTCGGTCAGGATCTGGCGCACGATGCGCGCACGGCTCGACCCCAGCGCCAGCCGTGTCGTGAACTCGCGTTCGCGCGAAGCCGCCTTCGCCAGCAGAAAGTTCGCCAGGTTCGCGCAGGCAATCAGCAGCACCAGCACCACCACGCCCATCAGCACCGCGAGCGGCGCCTCGTAGTCGTCGCGCAGACGAGAGATGCCCGCGCCGATCGGCACCAGCGGCACAAAACTCTTCGCGATCTCCTGCCGCCGCTGCGCAGATAGCTGCGTCCCCTCGCGGTCGCTCATGAAGTGCTGAAGCTCGGTCGTGATCCAGGCTTGTGCCTGCGCCACGCCCACTCCTGGCTTGCGCCGCGCAATGATATGCAGCCAGAACATGCTGTTCGGGTCAAGCAGCGAACCCTCCTGTTGCTGCATCACCACCCGCTGCATCGTGATGGGCAGCCACATATCCGGCATCTCTTCATTTAGCTCCACCCCGTAGAAGTTCGCCGGCATCACGCCAATGACCGTGAAAAGCGAGCCGTTGATCGTGAGCGGGCGCCCGATTACCGCAGGATCGGCGGACAACGCCCGCTGCCAGTAGCTGTAGCTGATCACCGCAACGGGATTGCGCCCCGCTGCGATCGTGTCATTCGCGTTAATCGCCCTCCCGAGAATCGCCTCCGCGCCCACCACATCGAAGAAGGTGCCGGAGACAAGATGGCTGGTCGCCTGCGTCGCTGCTCCGGTCTCTCCCGCGCCGCGCCGCACACTCACCTCGGTCGGATAGCTGGCCATCGCAGCGACACTCTCGAACGGCGAGTGTTCGCGCTCGATGCGCTTATAGAAGTCGTACGTGAACATATCGACCGCGCCGGGTTGCACAGAGCCCAGGATCCCTCCGCCTACCGCTCGCCCAAAAGAGACCAGTTGTTGCGGCTCATGCACCGGCAGTGACTTCAGCAGCAGATCGTTGATCAGCGTAAAGATCGCGGTGTTCGCGCCGATCCCCAGTGCGAGCGACAGGATCGCCACCAGCGAAAATCCCGGGGACTTCAGGAGCTGTCGTACGCCGAACCGCACATCCTGCGCCAGCGACTCAACCGCCGACTCCCAGCTGCCCGACCAGACGCGATGTCTCACCACAGCGGCGCTGCCCACCTCAGCCCGCGCAGCACGCTCAGCATCTTCGCGGCGCATACCGCGGCGCACCTTCTCCTCCACGGCCGCCTCGACATAGCCCTGCAGCTCCTCGTCGATCTCGCGATTCCGCTGCTCCCTGCGGAGAAGCGCCTTGATTCCGTCGATCAGGTTTCGTAAAGCCATCGCACGCTCCGGGCTTTCCACTCGATTGCCTAGAGGTACGCTAGGCTCCTCTTGATTGTCAAGAGGAAGCTCCCAGCCGTATCTCCTCTCGGCCCCGCCCCGCGTTGACAAAGCCCACACCCCCTCCGAAAATCGGAGAGTCAGGCCATCCCGCCACGAGGCAGCAAATCCCTTTGCAAACGCTCACCCAGACCGATCTCGCCGGCCTCCCTCTGCTCGCACGTGGCAAAGTGCGCGACCTCTACGCCGTTGGCGAATCTTTGCTGCTCATCGCCACGGACCGCATCTCCGCCTTCGATCACGTGCTCGCCACCGGCATCCCCGGCAAAGGCAAAATCCTCACCCAGCTCTCGCTCTTCTGGTTCCAGTTACTGCGCGAGGTTGTGCCTAACCACCTCATCACCGCGGACGTGGCGCAATATCCCGGCGTCTTGCGTCCCTACATCAGCCAGCTCTCGGGCCGCTCCATGCTGGTCAAGCGCGCGCAGATGTTCCCTGTCGAATGTGTCGTGCGCGGTTACCTCTCCGGCTCCGGCTGGAAGGACTACAAGGCCACCGGCGCCGTCTGCGGCATCCAGCTTCCCAAGGGTCTGCGCGAGTCCGACAAGCTGCCCCAGCCTCTCTTCACGCCCGCCTCGAAGAGCCTCGGCGGCGAGCATGATGAAAATATCTCGTTTGACGAAATGATCACCCGCATTGGCGAACCCGCCGCTACCAAACTCCAGGGCCTCAGCCTCGATATCTACAACCGTGCCGCCCACTACGCGGCCCAGCGCGGCGTCATCCTCGCGGATACCAAGTTCGAGTTCGGCGTCACCCCGGATGGCATCGTCCTCGCCGACGAGGTTCTTACTCCCGACTCCTCGCGCTACTGGCCGGCGGATCAGTACGCTCCCGGCGGCCCGCAACCCTCCTTCGACAAGCAGTTTGTCCGCGATTACCTGGAACAGATCCAGTGGAACAAGCAGGCCCCCGCGCCCGCCCTGCCAGACGACATCGTGGCAAAAACGCAACGCAAGTATCTGGATGCTTACCGCCTCCTCACCGGCCACGAGCTTGATCTCGGCTAACCTGAGATACCATCTCGCCATGCAGACGCTGACTCCACTGGACTGGGCCATCCTGGCTGTCCTTGTCATCTCCACGGTGATGGCGTTCCTACATGGCTTTCTGGTCGAGATCTGCGCCCTGGCCGGGCTGGTCGCCGGCATCATCCTGGCCGGTCACTATTACCTGCAGATCGTCCCCTGGATCCAGCATTTCGTATACCAGGACGCCGCCGCGGCAGCTATTGCCTTTCTTTTCGTCGCGTTCGGCGTTATGCTTGCCGCCGCAATCATCGGCCGGATGCTACGCTGGATACTTCACAGCTTAGGACTGGGCTGGGCCGACCGCATTGCCGGGGGAGCCTTCGGTCTGCTCAAGGGATATATTCTGGTGGCACTGGGCGTCGCTGCCATGGCTGCGTTTTTTCCGCGGCAACCATGGTTCGACCAGTCCCAACTCGTGCCATACTTTGTTCCCGGGGCACACGGAAGTGTTACTGTGCTGCCGCAGGACTTAGGCGGTAGAATTCAGTCCGGGTTGCATTCTCTCGAGGACGTTGCACGCCGCGAAGCATCAGGTTTGGGCCAGCACAACTAATTTGCATTAATGAATGAAGAGACCGGCGCCGAGATTCGGTCCGTTAGCCAAGAAAGAGGACTCTGTGAAACGCGAGTTGGACAGCCTGGTCAGCCAGATGCACGCCGGTGGCATTACCTACGACGAAGCCATCCGCGAGTTCAAAAAGCGGTTCATTCTTGAAGTGCTCGCCGCCCATCGCGGCAACCAGTGCAAAGCCGCCAAGGAGCTCGGCATGCACCGGAATACCCTGAGCCGCACCATCGCCGAGCTCCACATGGATCCCGCCCAGATCCGCAATGGCCTCAAGCGTCCGCCACGCCCCGTGCGTCCATTGCTTGAACAGCCAAAACAGGTGATGCGCCAGCAGGGCTGATACTGCGTCAGCTATCCTGAGAGGGCGTTCGCCCAACCACTCAGGAGCTGCTGGCCGCTTTGCCGAATTCCGTCATCGAATCACCCGCAGGCTATAGCGGATATCTCACCGCGCAGGGCCGCGTCGCCTCGCGTCCCGGCCTCCGTTGGGATCACTACGACGCCTATCTGTTCGACATCGACGGCACCCTGCTCCGCGACCCCGGCCGCGTCCACTACAACGCCTTCTCCAAGGCCTGCCTGGAAGTCCTCGGCCACCCGCTCTCGCTCGAACCCGTCAGCGTAGCCGGCTCCACTGACCCGCGCATCCTGCGCGACGCTTTTACCGCCGCGGGCATCGCCGACGAAACCTGGCGCCCGCACCAGCCTCGCCTGCTCGAAGCCATATGTTCCACCGTTGAGCGCGACGCCGCCAGCATGCAGCTCACCATCATGCCCGGCGTGGTCGACGCGCTTCGCCATCTCGCCGCAGCGGGCAAATGGCTCGGTGTCGCCACCGGCAACCTCGAGTCCATCGGCTGGCTCAAGCTGGAACGCACCGGCCTGCGCCAACACTTCACCTTCGGTGGCTTCAGCGATGCACACGAGCACCGCGCCGAAATGATCGCCGCTGCAGCCGCGCAGGCACGCGCACTCGCCGGCCAACGGGCCTCGGTCGTCATCGTCGGCGACACGCCATCCGACATCGCAGCCGCGCGCGCCAATGCCCTTCCCGTCATCGCCGTCGCCACCGGTCACTCCGGGTTCGATCGCCTCATGGAGCACACGCCGGATATCTGCGCGGAAAACCTCGCCGCCTTGCTGCTTGCCTCTGAAGCCGGTACAAGCAATGGCATCACGAAGGGCGAGTCGGCATGAGCCGCCTGCTCCGCGCCGCCGCATGCACGCTTGCCCTCACACTGGCCGGGCACGCGCAAACGTCTGCTCCCACCCACCACGACAAGCGCGAGGCAGCCAAAGCATATCTCGCCGGCGCGCACGCCATCGAGGATCGCAACACCCGCGCCGCCTATGACGCCTTCAGCAAAGCAGCGGATCTCGATCCAACCAACACGGATTACAAGAATGCCGTCGCGGTCGCGAAAGCTCACTTCGTCACCGATCTCATCCAGCAGGCGGAAAAGGCCCGCATCCTCGGCAAAAATGAGATCGTCCACGCGCGCCTCGCCGAAGCTTTCGAGCTCGATCCCGCCAACCCCCTCGTGGCGCAGCACATCGGTGACGTCGCAGACATCGAAAGCGCCCCGATCAAAACCGACGACATCACCTCCACCGTCGCCGACGCCATTCGCCTCGAGCCCGCACCGGGCAGGCGCACCTTCCACGTGCGCGCCGATGGTCAATCTCTATTGCGGCAGGTTCTCTCCACCTATGGCATCGCGCCCAGCTTCGATTCCAGCGTCAGCTCGCAGCCCGTCCGCTTCGATGTGGATGACGTGGACTTCCGTCAGGCGGAGCAGTTACTGCAGCTTCAGACAAACACCTTTTTCGTGCCGCTCGACCCGCACCGCGTCCTCGTCGCCAAAGACACCCGCGCCAATCGGCAGGAGTACGAACGGCTGATGCTGGAGACCGTCTACCTCCCCGGACTCAGCACGCAGGACTTCACCGACGTGAGCAATGTCGCACGCAATGTGATCGAGCTCACGCAGGTCACCGCGAACGCCACACAGAACGCCGTCACCGTGCGCGGTCCGGAATCGAAGCTCGCCCTCCTGAATCGCACCCTTACCGGCCTGATGGATGGCCGCAGCCAGGTGCTGCTGGAGGTCCGCGTCTACGAGATCGCGCGCACCCACGCCACCAACATCGGCGTGCAGACGCCGCAGCAGTTCACCGCCTTCAACCTGAACTCGGAGATTCAGCAGGTTCTCAACGGCAATCAGAGCTTGATTCAGCAGATCGTATCCAGCGGCCTCGCCAACGCCAACGACCTTGAGGCCATCGCCGCCATCCTGCTCGCCTCCGGCCAGATATCGAACTCGATCCTCAGCCAGCCCTTCGCTGTCTTTGGCGGAGGCCTCACCGCCACCGGCGTCACCCTCGGTAGCCCGACGCTCAACCTCGCGCTCAACTCCAGCGACAGCCGCGCCATCGATCAGATTCAGCTCCGCCTCCAGGATCAGGAGACGGGAAACCTCTTCGCCGGCCTGCACTACCCCATCATCCAATCCAGCTACTCCAACCTTACTGGCAGTGGCGTCAATATCCCCGGACTCAACAGTGCCGGCCTATCCAGCCAACTCGCGGCACTGGGCCTCAGCAGCTCCAGCGTCAACCAGCAGACCATCCCGCAGGTCCAATATCAGGACCTCGGTCTGCAGTTGAAAGCCACGCCCTACATCCATCGCGATCAATCCGTCCGCCTCAAACTCGACCTCAAGATTCAGGCGCTCGGCGGCACATCCGTCAACAACATCCCTATCCTGACCAATCGCCAGTTCACCGCCGATCTCGATCTGAAGGACGGCGCAAGCGCCCTCGTGACCAGCTATCTCACCTCGCAGGAAACAAACGCCATCAACGGCCTTCCCGGTCTCAGCGAAATCCCGGGCCTGCAGTCCACTACGAACAAGGACGCTCAAAAAAGCACCGACGAACTCATCGTCCTCATCACCCCGCACGTAGTTCGCCTGCCCCATCCCAGCGGCGCAAGCCACGTCATGCTGATACCCAAGCATCAGTAAGGATCGGAGAATGGGCGGAAGCCTGTCATCCTGAGCGCAGCGAAGGACCTGCATTGTTCGGCATTCCGGTGAGAAAACTACAGGTCCTTCACTTCGTTCAAGATGACCAGAATTTTTTCTGAACCTGTCTACTTTTGCGACAGATCGTAATCGATGATCTTCTTCAACTGGTCATACGGAAATCCGCCCAGGGGCAGCAGGCGGCCGTTTACAGAGAGCATCGGCGTCTGATTCACGCCTACTTCCGCGCCCACTTGAAGCGACGCATCCACTGCCGCCTTCGTCGATGGCTCCGCCAGGCACGCATTCACCTTTGCGTCGTCCACGCCGGCAGTCTTCACCGCGGAGGCCAGCGCCTGCGTCGAACCCTCAGGCGTCAGTTGCGCCTGGTCTGCATAGACCGCATCGGTGTACTTGAAAAACGCATCGTTCCCGCCGATCTTCGCCACGCACACCCCGGCCTCTGCCGCTTTCTCTGCTTCGCTGTGCACCCGGCGCAGCGGAAAAACCTGCGAGACGAAGTGCGCCTGCGGATAGTCCTTCAACAGCCGGTCTATCGTGGGCTGCGCTTCCTTGCAGTGTGGGCATTGGAAGTCTGAGAACTCGACCAGCTGCAGCGGCGCATTCGCCGGTCCGCGCGATGGCCCCTTCGCATCCCGCATCAGAATCTCTCGATAATTCTCGAACGGATGCGCTCCGAAGGACAGGATCTCCTCGTTCGCAATCAGGTGTTGGCCGTCCGGTAGCGTCAGAAAGGTCAACGCAGAAGGCTGCGCCTGCTGTGTGCCTTTCTCCTCCACCAGCACCGTCACCCGGCTGATTCCCTGCACCTGCGTCGTCTCGATCGCCTGCACCTGGAAGATTCGGTTCTCGTCATACCCCCAGCTCGCGCGCAGGAATGCCTGCACCGTCTCCTTGGTTGGTGAAGTCGCGGTAAAGTTTGCCGGATCAGGCGGCGGCATTGGCTGCGGGGGCACCGGCGCAGCGGGTGGCGCTGCTTGTGCAGGAGCGTCGCTCTGCGCCGCCGGAGCATCGGGCGGGTTGTTCTGCGCGAACCCCGGAATCGTCACCATCGAAGTAACAGCGAACAGCGCTGCCAACAGGCCGCTGTGCACACACATCGTCATCGGATCTCTTCTCCAAAACCGCAGAAACTTAAACTTGTACTTTAACTGCAATCGGGAAACGGCGCCCATTCCCGAACGACTTCGCCGTCACCTTCAGCACCGGCGCCGCCTGCTGCCGCTTGTATTCGCTGTGCTCAATCAGCTTCACGATCTTCTGCACCAGACGAAGATCCAGGCCCTGCTGATCGGCGATCACCTGCATCGGCGTATAGCGTTCCACGTAGGCCTCCACCAGCGGGTCGAGGACATCGTAGGGCGGCAACGAATCTGTATCGAGCTGCCCTGGCCGCAGCTCGGCCGACGGCGGCTTCTCGAGAATCGCCCGCGGAATCACCTCGCGCTCGCGGTTCACGTAGCGCGACAGCGCGTACACCCGCGTCTTCACCAGGTCACCAATCACCGCCAGCGCCCCCACCATGTCGCCGTACAGCGTGCAGTAGCCCACCGCCATCTCGGACTTGTTGCCGGTCGTCAGCACCAGCGCCCCCAGCTTGTTGGACAGCGCCATCAGCAGCGTGCCGCGTATGCGCGACTGGATGTTCTCTTCCGTCACATCGGGCGCGCGTCCCGCAAACAGAGGCGCCAGCGCATAGGTGAATTGACCGAAGATGCCGTCGATCTGGATCGTCTCGTACACAATCCCCAGCTTGCTCGCCAGCGCGCGGCTGTCATCAATCGAGCCCTGCGATGAGTAAGGACTCGGCATCCCCACGCCGATCACGTTTTCTTTGCCCAGCGCATCCACGGCAATGGCCGCCACCAGCGCCGAATCGATACCGCCGCTCAAACCGATCAGGGCCTTCTGGAAGCCACATTTACGGATGTAGTCCCGCGTCCCCATGACCAGCGCCGCATAGGTGGCGGCATCGTCGCCATCGACCGTGCGATGAAGATCGCCAGTACCCGTGGCCGTATCCACCATCACCAGGTCCTCGGCAAACGAGCGCCCCTGCGCGATCACCTCGCCGCGGGCATTCAGAGCCAGGCTCGTGCCATCGAAGACCAGGCTGTCGTTCCCGCCCGTCTGGTTCACCATCAGGATCGGCAGTTTGTGATGCCGCGCTGCCGCCGCCAGCATCTCCGCACGCTGCTCCCGCTTGCCCTGCCAGAAGGGAGAGGACGATATGTTCAGGATGAGCGTCGCTCCCTGCCGCACCTGCTCGTCCACCGGATCGACCGTGTACAGCCGCTGTTTCCAGTAGCCCTTGTCGTTCCAGGCATCCTCACAGATGGTCAGCGCCACCAGCTCGTTGCCGATCTTCACGACTTCCTGAGAGCCACCGGGCGCGAAATACCGCTGCTCATCGAAGACGTCGTAGTAGGGCAGCAGCATCTTGCGCTGGGTAAAGACGATCTCGCCGTTCTGCATCAGCACGGCTGCGTTGCTCACCAGCTTGCCCGACCCCGGCGGCGACGGCACCAGCGTGCCGCAGATCACCGAAATCGACTTGCCCGCGGTAGCTTCGCGCGCAATCTCCGCGGCAGCCTCGCCCGCCAGCTTCACGAACGAAGGCTTCTCCACGAAGTCGCCCGTCGGGTAGCCGCAGACGCACAGCTCCGGAAATATCACCAGGTCTGCGCCACGCTTCTCCGCCTCGCGCACGTTCTGCAGAATTCGTGCTGTGTTCCCTCGAAAATCCGCGACCGTCGGATCGATCTGCGCCAGCGCAATCTTCACATTCTTAGTGTATCGGAGAACGCAAAAGACCCGCTCAGGTCCGCAACCAGACAATAAACCTGTAAACGCGCGGACAGAGTGCGGGTTCCATCCTCCGCGGGAAGTCGTCGCTGGACCCAAGCGGCACTTCGCACAGGAAGGAGCCTGCCTCGCCATTCCCTTTCCGCAATACGGGAAAAACGCTTCGGTATACTCCCGGCATGACCGGGGCCCAAAGCTTCATCGCTCGCGGAGCGATCGCGTTTGCCGCGAGCGGAGCGACCTGTGCCGCGCTTTGCTACAAATCCGCCTTCAAGATCGATCAGAGGCGTTTCGACAAGTTCTTCCTGCTGCTCTTCGCGATCTCCCGGTTCGGCCTGTTCGCCCTTGTCTTTCTCGTGGCGCATATCGCTCCACGCGGCGACGCTCCAGGCATCTACGTCCCTGAAGCGTTGCTCCGCCTTCACGGCGGTATTCCATATCTCTCGTTTAAAAGCTCCTATGCGCCACTGCACTCGTATCTCGATGCGCTCATCTGCTCCGTTGTTCCCGGCGCTCTCGGGCTCATCTTTCTTGCGATCGCAGCGGAGATCGTCGCACTCTTCTTCTGGATCAAGGCCGGAAGAGCGCTGTTCAGCGATAACCAGGTGCGCATCGCCTCCATCCTTTACTTTTTCAGTCCCGTGTCCCTGCAGTTCGTCGCCATTGATGGGCAGAACAACGCGATCATCAGCCTCTTTCTTGCTCTCTCCATCTTTCTGTTGCTGCGACGCCGCAACGTCCTATCCGGCGTCTGCTTCGCGCTTTCCATCTGCGTGGTCAAGTTTCTCCCTCTGCTCTGGCTTCCCGCCTTTCTGACGTACTGCCCGCGCAAGCTGCGCTGGCTTATCGGAGCATTAGTTCCCGTCCTCCTGGTGTACGGCTACTTCGGGCTCTTCCTGCACACGCCACTGCTCGTGCCCTTCACCGCGGAAGGCGGAATGAAGTCGGCGGGCACGCTTTCCTATTGGATCGAAGGCATCGCGGGACACGATTTCGGCAAGCACATCTGGGATCTGCTGCTGCTCGCAGCGCTGGGCTGCACTCTGTTGCGCGACATCCTCGCTTCGCGAAAACTCCAGGACGATCTCTCAAGCCACGTGCGGGCGCTGATTGTCTCGCTGCCCCTCTATCTCATTGTCCTTATGGCTCTGGCCAAAAAAAGCTGGCCGACCTACTGCGTCATCATCCTTTTCCCGCTCGCGGTTCTGATTGCGAAGACCATGGAAAGAGCGGCTCCGCTCCGCCGTCGGCTGATACTGGCAGGCTTCCTCGTATTTGGGATCGCCGCCGCCCTCGAACACAGCTACTGGGCCACCTTTACGGCCCAGCAAGATGCGCTCTCCTTCCATGCCCGGCTCCTTGCAGGACAGCTGGTCGCCTGGACTCAGTTGGCGTGGGAGATCTGCATCCTTTCGAGCTATGCATTCCTCGCCTGGATTTGCGTAAAGAATCGGCCGGGGGAAGACGTCCCCGCCGTACGCTCATCGGACACTCGCGTCGAGGTCGCGTGATGAGTCCCGTACACCACGCGCCTTTTGAAGAATGGCGCGTGGATCGGTTGGTTCTGGATCAGGAATTACAGCTTCACTTACCCGGCGCTCGGCCAGAAAGTGGAGCTGCTGGCAGGTCTAGCTTCCCGTGCCGGAGACCACCACTCCTACCGTGCGCACCAGGATCTTGATATCCAGCCACAGACTCCAGTTCTCGATGTATGCCGTGTCCAGCGAGATGTAGCTGTCGAACGAAGGATCCTGCCGTGCCTGCACCTGCCACAGCCCCGTGACGCCCGGCACCACATCCAGCCGGCGCAGATGATTCAGCTCGTAGCGCTTCACTTCGCTGGCAATCGGGGGCCGCGGTCCCACCAGGCTCATATCGCCGCGCAGCACATTCATCAGTTGGGGCAGCTCGTCCAGCGAATACTTGCGCAGGATGCGTCCCGTGCGTGTGATGCGTGGATCGTTTGTGATCTTGAACAACACGGAGTCGCGTTCGTTCATGTGCAGGACGTCCGCTCTGCGCCGCTCAGCATCGGGCACCATGGTGCGGAACTTCATGCAGCGAAAAACGCGGCCCTTTTTGCCGATGCGCTCCGACAAGTAGAAGATCGGTCCCCGGCTGTCCACGCGCACCGCGATGGCGATCGCCAGCAGCACCGGCGATAACATCACCAGAGCCACGCTCGAGGCAGCAATGTCCAGCATGCGCTTCAGCACCATGCCCGGTACCGGCACCTGACCGCGATGCAGCGGAATCGTCGGGAATTGTCCGATGTATTCAATGGGGCTGTTCCATGCCAGTCCGTCGTACAGATCGGGCACCACCCGGATGTCGACGCCGGCCTCGCGTGCCTGATGCACCAGCTGCTTCACCAGGATGCGCTCGCACGGCGCGGCAAGGAAGATTTCATCCACAAAGTGCTTGCGCGCCAGTTCGAGAACTTCGTCAATCGTCCCCAATACATCCGGAGAGTTCCCGATCCCGTCGGAATCGTAACCCGGTATGTGCACAAATCCCTTGAAGGTAAAACCGAGATGACGAATGCTCTCGATGTGATGGCGCAACGCCTGACCGACACGGCCCGTACCCACCACAAGAATATTGCGGGTCTCAATGCCTCGATCATAGCGGCGATAGACCATGGCGCGCCAAACCAGCCGCCGCGCGCTGACTAGCACTGCGGTAAACAAGATGGTCAGCAACACGACAGCGCGTGAGACTTCCTGGCCGCGCGCAAGATACAAGGCACCAGACAGCAAGAGGCCCGCTGTAAAGCAGGCTTGAATCGTCAATCGCTGGTCGTGCAGCGTGTTGCGCAATTGAATCGGCGCATAAAGGTGCAGTCGCTTGCTGACCAGAATCAGTGCAAGGGTGAACCAGCACAGATAGAACAGCGAGAGCCATGGCCTGGCGGTGACCATCGGCTGCGTCGGAAAGACGGAATCGTCCGCAATGAAACTTCCCAGGCGTACGCGGACCGCGATGGCCGCAGCAATCAGTACGCACAGCATGTCGCAAAAGGCCCAGAACAGCGCTACCCGGAACGAATGCGACCATATCTTTGTTCGAACGTCAACGACACTCCGGCCCGCAACAGGAGGAAATCGCTGTGTATTCGTATGCTGCGTATTTTGAATGCGGGGAACAAATTCGGGGCTGCTCATCGAGAGGACCTGGCTACTCCGGTGCAATTGCTCGTTGTTAGGGATTTACCAGTGGGATGCAGCCACGCCGCGATGGGATTGTCAGCTGCCCCAGATGTAAATCGTATCGTTTGCAACGCAACAAGAACGTCGGGGAAAGTCTCTCTACACCCTGCGAGATGCACGCCCGGTTCCATTTTTTCGTCACCCTCATCAGCTCTTACAACGCGGAAGCAGCTTGTCTTGAGGGCTGCGCAAGAACTCTTGGCATTCAACTCATCCACAAGCAAAGTCTAGCATTGTGAAACGCGAATACTGTGTACGACGCGCTAATTGTACGGTCAGGTTACCGCGCAATTTGTGCTCAAAAAGCCACGGAAAAATCACCAGATTGTCAAAGTAGAGGAATACTCACTCGCAAGCCCGTTCTCTAACCTTCACATCGGCTTCGTGTAGTGTGCAACTTCTTCCTCGCAAAATTCCACATCCGCTCATGACACTTCTGAGTCATTGCGCTCGAGCGAAGGGTCATACGTTCGGCAGGACAAGCGAATCCAGCTCCAGAAATTGCTGCAGGATCTCGTCATCACTCCGCTTCATCTCCTCCATCGTCCCGAAGAAGAGGACCTTCCCCTGATGAAGAAACACCACATGATCGGCAAGCCGCTCGGCAAAGCGCATGTCGTGCGTCACCACAATGCTGGTCAGCAGCAGTTGCGTCTTCAACTTCTCAATCAGGTTTCCCAGCAGCCGCCCGATCAGCGGATCCACCATCGTTGTCGGCTCGTCGTACAGGATCGCCTGCGGCTGCGCTGCCATCGCTCGCGCAATCGCCACCGACCGCTTCATCCCCGTCGACAGGTCCGAGGGCAGCAGGTTCGTCGCGCCAGTCACTCCAACCATCTCCAGCAGGCCGGTTACGATCTTCTGGATCTGGTCTTCTTCCAGTCCCTTCCGCTCGCGCAGCGGAAAGGCGACGTTTTCCGCAACGCTCAGTGAATCAAACAGAGCCCCGCTCTGAAACACCATCGTGACATTCTTGCGCACCTCTTCCATCTGCTGATCGCTGAAGCCCGTAATGTCCTCGCCCGCCACCAGGATCCGTCCCTTGTCCGGCTTCAGAAAACCCATGATCTGCTGCAGCGTTACCGACTTCCCTACACCGGAGCGGCCCAGGATGCACACCGTCTCCCCGGCCAACACCTCAAAACTCACATCGTCCAGCACAACCAGGTCGCCGAACGACTTCGAGACGCGGTCGAAGACGATGTAGGGCTCGGGTTTCGTAGCGGGCTGCGGAGCGCCGCCATTCTCCTGCACCTCGCGCACCTTCTCGCGGATGAGCTCGGGAGGAATCTCCAACGGCGCTTCGTCGACGGGCGGCAACGGGACTTCCGTTCCCTCCTGAGGCGCGGCATTGCGAAGCAGAGTCTCCTCCGCCGGAGTTTCGCCCTCCGCGTCCCGCTTTTGTGCCGGCTCCTTATCTGCCGGCTCCGCGTCCCCTCTGGGTTGCTCGTCGTTCATGCTCATAGCATAGGGGCTGAAGCATTTTTCCTGTCCAGCTGGACAAAACAAAGATTCACCCGCGTGGCCTTTCCGTAAACAACGGCCACACAAAGAATCGCCCGCTAACGCACCTCAGGAAAATGCTCTTCTGCAAGCAATGCCGCGGCAAGCGCCAGCTCCTCCGGAGTATTGCAATTCATGAACTGCCAATGCGTAGCCCGCGTCGAGCGCCAGGCGCCCGTCGCCGCAACCCTCTCCACATCGAAGCAATCCAGCCTGCCGCCCGCCGTCGCGCGCTCCACCGCCATCATCACCTTGTAATCGCCCGCGTTCAAAGCCGCTGTCACTCGGTCAAGCAGCTCCTGCCGGTAGACCGCGCACAACGGTTGCGGCTTGCCCCCGGCTCGCGGAACCGTTGCCATCGCTCCTGTTGTTGAGGCGCGCCGCAGCATCCATGCCAGAAACTCCGTTTCCAGCAGCGGCAGATCGACTCCCACAATCAGCACCAGCGGGGCCTCGCTCTTACTCAGCGCGGTCTCCATCCCACTCAGCGGCCCGCATCCCGGATGTATGTCCGGGTATGCATCGCTCTGCCCCGCGCCGGCAACGTCCGCCGCGGAATATTCCGTCGAATATTGAATCGGCGCGTGCAATCCCGCCACTCGCGCTCGCAAGCCCACCGCGCGCAGCTTGTCCTCCATGTGTTCCAGCAGCGGCCGCCCGGCCAGCGCAACGGCCGCCTTGTCCCGCCCCATCCGCAGGCTCCGGCCCCCGGCGAGCACCCAGCCTTCAGCATCCCAGCCTTCGACATCCATGACGCTCAGCCGCCCAGCAGTTCCAGCATGCGGATGACGGACTCGATGCCACGATGAAAATTCGCAATGTGGAACTTCTCATTCGGCGCGTGCAGGTTATCGTCAGGAAGCCCGAAGCCCATCATCACCGCGGGAATCTTCAGGTGCCGCTCGATATCTCCCACAATCGGAATCGATCCGCCGCCGCGCACAAACACCGTCTCCTTGCCGAAGACCTCCCGCATCGCCGCCTCGGCTGCAGTTACATAAGGATTGTCTGTCCGGACGACCAGCGGATCGGCGGAGTGGATCATCCGCACCTCCACCGTCACGCCCTTCGGCGTCAGTGACTCCACGAACGCCTTGTACTGCGCAAAGGCCTTTTTCGGTGCCATCGCCGGCACCAGCCGCATCGAAACCTTTGCCGTCGCCCGCGCCGGGATCACTGTCTTCGCTCCCACGCCGATAAAGCCGCCCGGCATCCCGTGCACATCCAGCGTCGGACGCGCCCACGTCCGCTCCAATACCGAGTAGCCCGCCTCACCCGTCAGCACCGGCGAACCCACCTCCGTCTCGCGGTAGTGCTCCTCGTCGAACGGCAGCCGCTTCCACGCCGCCTTCTCCTCTGCAGACGGCGCTTCCACATCGTCGTAGAAGCCCGGGATCAGGATCTTCCCGTCGCGGTCCTTCAACCCGGCAATGATCTGCGCCAGCGCCACAAACGGATTCGGCGCCGCGCCGCCATACATTCCCGAGTGCAGATCGGTCTTCGCGCCCCGCACTTCGATCTCGGTATAGATCATCCCGCGCAGTCCCACGCACAGCGTCGGCAGCTCCGGCGCAAACATCTCCGTGTCCGACACCAGCGCAAAGTCCGCCTTCAGCTCCTCCGGATGCTCCCGCACAAAGTTGGCAATTCCCTCTCCGCCAACCTCCTCCTCGCCCTCCAGAATGACCCGCACATTCACTGGAAGCTTGCCCTTGCCTGCCTCAAACAGCGACTCCAGTGCCTTCAGGTGCATGTACATCTGCCCCTTGTCATCCACCGCGCCGCGCGCATACAGGTTGCCGTCACGTTCCGTCGGCTCAAAAGGCGGTGTCAGCCATTCGTCCAGCGGATCGGGTGGCTGCACATCGTAGTGGCCATAGCACAGCACCGTCGGCTTGCCGCTTGCATGCAACCACTCTCCATAGACCAGCGGATGCCCCGCCCCGCCACCGTGCGCCGTCTCGATCAGCCGCACATGTTCCAGCCCAAGGCGCTTCATCTCCCCAGCCAGCGTCTCCGCGGCACGCCGCGTATCGCCATTGTGCTCTGGCAGTGTGGAAATGCTCGGGATCCGCAATAGATCCTTCAATTCATCAAGAAATCGCGGCTTGTTCTGGCGCGCGTAATCAACAGCAGCACTGGACATAGAGATCGCTCACTCCGCTTTCCATCATTCGAAGGATCATAGTCGAGCCTCGGCTACGGAATGCTCGAAGCACTTCGGACAGACGCGACCGCCTGCCGCCGCCTCTTACTCGCGTGGCTTCGGCTGCCCGCCCGCATTCCACCTGGGCACAAAGTCGCTGTCCGCCAGCCAGCGCACCGGCGCCACCAGAGACTGGATCGCCGCCGTCATGAACGGCAAATCCAGATGCTGGAGATCGTCATCCGCCTGGTGATACGTTGGCGGAGTGCCCCAACCCGCTGCCGTGTGCGCCACCACACCCTTCAGCGCCAGCGCGTAGTTGTCCGATCGCTCGAAATAGCGCTCCTCTGGATACGGATCCGGCCCCAGCAGCGCCCCATGCTCTTTCAGCGCGGGCCCCAGGTTCGATCGCTCCCAGCCGGTCAGCAGCAGTACTCCCTTCGGCATCTTCGGATCCTGATTGCCGATCATCTCAAACTCCAGGTTCGCCACCAGGTCCTTCAGCGGTACCGGCGGATGCTCGCCGAAGTACGTCGATCCCAGTTCGCCGGCCTCCTCGCTGCCGTAGCAGACGAACAATACGCTGCGCTTTAGCGGCGGCCCGCTGGCCAGCGCATGCGCCAGCTCCATCACTGCAGTCGTGCCCGAGGCATCATCGTTCGCGCCGTTGTAGATCCCGTCGCCCTTCACCGGCGGTTTCATGCCCAGGTGGTCCAGGTGCGCAGTCAGCAAAATCGTCCCGGCCTTCGCATCGGTTCCCGGCAGATAGCCAATCGCGTTGTAGGTAAAGCGAGGAGCCATCTGTGGCGTCACATGCACTGTCACCGAGACCGTCTCTCCATCCTTAAGACTGGAAAGCTTCGCCATCGCAGGCGGTGTCAACGCCGCAATCGTCCCGCCAGAATGCTCCGCCGGCCCATCCTCCAGACGGATGGGAATACGCGTCTGGCCGCCGACCATCGTCAAAAACTTCTTCGTCGACGCGTCTTCCTCCACCAGCACGGCCGCGGCGCCCGCGCGCGATAGCTGCCGTATCAACTGCATCGTCGGCTTATCCGCCGGCACATGCTCCAGCAGCACCACCGCGCCCCGCACCTTTGCCTGCCCGATCTCCTTTGCTTCGACACGGAGCAGGTTTCCGCTCGCCGTCTGCCCGGTCGCAATGATCAGGCGGAAATCGCTTCCTTCCGCCAGCACGGTGCTCCCCGCGCTAATAGACGCATGGCCATCGAGCACAGGCTGCGTCACCGCCGCCTTCTGGATATACCCCGTCATCCCCGGCGCGGTCTTCAGCCCGTAGCCAAGAAACTCACTCGCCACGTACGTCGCCGTCACTTCTTCGTCGTGAGTCGCACTGCCCCGCCCCTGCATGGCATCGCTGGCCAGGAACTCTTCATGCGCCCGCACCCACTCCGGCTTGACCGTCCAGCCGGCTCCGCTCGCGCTCTGCGCCACTACAGCCGGCACCGCGATCCACGGTGCCGCACTGCAAATCACCCACTTCCAACGCTCAGAGCGCACAGATCCTCCGTTCGGCAATACGCGAAAGCCATCTTCTCTCCATACACATAAACGGTGTATTCTTACACATCAGGAATACGCGTATGCGGACAAACATCGAAATCGACGAGCAACTGATCCGGCAGGCAATGCGCAAGATCGGCGCCCCTACCAAGAAGGCCGCGGTCGACGCTGGATTGCGTCTCCTCGTGAACACTCATTCGCAGGCGGCCATCCGCCGTCTTCGCGGCAAGGTCCGCTGGGAGGGTGACTTGAACCAATCCCGGCTGGGCCGAACGAAGGAATAGCGCGGCCGCGTGACCATCGTCGACACCACCGTCTGGATCGACTACCTCGGCGGAACGGTAAATCCTCACACCGATTGGCTGGACCGCCAACTCGAGCGACAACGCCTCGGCCTGACCGACCTCATCCTCTGCGAGGTACTGCAAGGCATCCGCGACGAGCCCGACTTCCGGCGCGTCCGGCGCGAACTCTCCAGATTCGCTCTCTTCCACACCGGGGGCGAGGAACTCGCAGTTGCTTCAGCGCAGAATTACCGCCACCTCCGGGTTCGCGGTTATACCGTCCGCAAAACCATCGACTGCCTCATCGCAAGCTTTTGTCTGCTCGAAGGGCACTCCCTGCTGCACCGTGATCGCGACTTCGATGCCTTCGAACAGCATCGCGGCCTGCAGGTCATCCACCCGTAATCGTGCAAAGCCCTCCGAGCACCTCAGAACGCATGCGCGTCAGTAGGGGTTCAGGGGGAATTCCATGCAGACGCAGCCTTCAATACCGCGTCACCGCCGGATCCACGTCGCGCGACCAGGCATCGATCCCGCCTCGCAGCGACTGCGCCTGCTCAAAGCCTTGATTCCGCAGCCAGTTCGCCACATTCAGCGACCGTACCCCGTGATGGCAGATCACGACGATGCGCTGATCCGGGTCGAGCTCGTTGGAAGCCCGCGACGGAACTTCGCCCATGGGGATGGCGTGCGCCCCGGGAAAGCCGATGGCCGTGGTCTCCCAGGCCTCCCGCACATCCAGCAGGAAGGGCTGGCTTTCGCCCGCCAGCATCGTCTTCAGCTCCACGGGAGCGACTTCGAGGTCTAACATAGATAAACTTAGAGATGTATCCACAGGTCCCAGGGTTTGACGCTTTCGGGAATGCCGCGCCAGATGCGGTATTTCAGTAGTAACTAAGTGCCAAACAACATGGTACAAAACAAATAGCGTTCCTTAGACAATAGAGAAAAGAGCAGTAGCAATGGCAGGTGAGAAGGTACTGATCGTCGAAGACGAGCTCCACGCACTGATGGGGTTGGCCGAGCTTGTTTCCGGCTGGGGATACCGCACAGAGACAGCCCGCGACGGCGCCGAAGCATTGGACAAAGTGCTGGCCTGGCAGCCGGGCATCATCATCACCGATATGAAGATGCCGCGCATGGACGGCATCGAGCTGCTGAACCGCCTCAGTGAACTCCCGGACAAGCAGTCCGTCATCCTGCTCACCGCGCAGGGCTCTATCGATCGCGCCGTCGAGGCCATGAAGCTCGGCGCCTATGACTTCATTCAGAAGCCGGTCGACCCCACGCGTCTCAAGATGATCCTCTCCAACGCCTCGCGCCAGCGCGAAACGGAGCAGGAGCTCGACTTTACCCGCCGTAAGCTGCGCGAAAAGGGCGTCCTCGGCTCACTCGTCGGTTCCTCGAAGAAAATGCAGGACATCTTCGCTCTGATCGAGCGCGTGGCTCCCAGCAACGTCTCCGTTCTCATCACCGGCGAAAGCGGCACCGGCAAAGAGGTCGTCGCCCGCACCCTGCACGAGCTGAGCCCGCGCAAGCCAAAGCCCTTCGTCGCCGTCAACTGCGCAGCAATTCCGGAGACACTCATCGAAGCCGAGATTTTTGGCTACGAAAAGGGTGCCTTCACCGGCGCCATCGAACGCAGCCCCGGCTGCTTCGAATTGGCGGAGGAAGGCACTCTGCTGCTCGACGAGATTGGTGAGATGCCGGTTGGCACGCAGGCCAAGCTGCTGCGCGTGATCGAGGAAAAGCGCCTTCGCCGCCTCGGCTCGAAGATCGAAAAGCCCATCAACGTGCGCGTCCTCGCCGCCACCAACAAAGACCCCCGCGAGGCCGTCGAAGATGGCCACCTTCGCGGTGACTTGTTCTACCGCCTGAATGTCTTCAACATTCATATGCCACCGCTACGGGAGCATAAGGAAGATATCCCCGCCATCCTCGAAGCGCAGCTCGCGGACATGAACGAGAAGCACGAGCGCACCGTCACCGGTGTCGATAAGGAGATGCTTGCCCGTCTCATGAGCCACGACTGGCCGGGCAACGTCCGTGAGCTTCGCAACACCATGGAGCGTGCTGTCATCCTCTGCGGGGAGGGCCAGCTCGAATCGCGCCATCTGCCCCCCGGCTTTGGCGAGCGTGTCATGCGGCCAGGTGCCGACGACGGCGCCAACGCCAACTCCGTCCAGGTCGAGGTCGGTGCCACCGTCGATGAGGCCGAAAGGCTTCTCATCCTCAAGACCCTCGAATCCACGCGCAATAACAAGACCCGTGCCGCGGAGATCCTGGGAATCAGCCTCAAAACGCTGCACAATAAGCTCAAGGAGTACGGCAGCGCCTCCTTCGCCTCAGCCGAGGGCATCGAGGAACGTGTATAGAGTCATTTTTTCCAGCGGGATTGATACGCCGGTTGTATTGCGTTGCGGTATTTGTAGGACTACAAACCGTTTAGGTTCTCCGTTTGAGACGTCTCCCGCAAAAACTACTCAAACTCGCCCCCCCCCCCGAGGCTGAGTTTCCTTTTTCAATGGGCGCGGCCGTAACGGGTACCATAGGCTACGCCGTTTTCACAATGGTGTAGCCCTTGAGAGGAATTCGACGCAGCTTTTCCGTCAAAAAAGCTGCTCGTAACCATCGCAAGCCCGAACACGTATTTGTGAAGACGGTATAGCCCCCATGCGTCTGAAGACAAAACTTGTGCTCGCCATCACCGGACTTGTCTTCCTGGTCGTGACGGTTTTGTCCTGGCTCTTTCTGGAGCAGCTCCTCGCCCAGCGCATCAACCAGTCCTATGCCGCCAACGACATGGCGGCGCGCCAGATCCTCTACAGCACTACGCTTGCGCTCAACAAGGGTCTGAGCGGCCGCCAGTTCGATCCCAACGACCCAACCGCCCTGCGCGCTGCCGTCTCGGACGTGCTGCGGCACGATGAGGGCCTGAACGGCCTGATCAGCTCCGTCAACCGCTATGCAGCCACCGTATTCGATGTCGCCATCGCCGACCGCGACGGCCGGGCCCTGCTCAGCACCGATCCCACGCAGGACAATGTGCAACTGCCCCAGCGCGAAGACTATGCGCTGCTGCAGCATGCCGGCGTTATCACCACCATGCGCGCAGTCTTCGGGCCACCGCGCAACTACAACATCGTCCTGCCCCTGGAACGGAAGAATGATGCCACCGGGAAGACACAGCCCTTTCTCTCCATCCGGGTCGGTATCCACTCCACCTTTCTGCGCACCGTCTTCGCCCCCTGGATCTGGGCCTCGCTCACCTTCACCGGCGTCGCCATCCTCTCCTCCCTCCTCGTAGCCGCTTTGCTCGCGAACCTCGCCCTCCAGCCCGTCGAGCAGATCAGCGTGCGTCTCGATACCCTCGAACAGGCCGGCTTCGAAGAAGAGGATGCATTCAAGGATGGGGCCCCTGCACCCGCCGAGCTGCCGCCATCTAGAGAGAGCCCCGCATGGATGCGCCCCGCGGCAAATCTCATCCGTCCCTCCTCGGAAGACACCGTCGTCCAGGTCTCCGACAAGATCGAGCGCATCGGCCGCCGCATGCGAAATGTCGAGGAGGTCTTCTCCGCCCTGAAGGAGAACCTCGACTCCATCATGGCGAATCTGCAGGACGGCATCCTGCTGTTCACGGCGGAGGGCCGCGCCGCCCTGGTCTCTGATTCGGTCGAGCGATTCCTCGGGCTGCCCCGCACCCGACTCTTCGGTGGCACCATCGCCAGCATTTTCACGCTGGAAACCAAACTGGGCCGGCTGGTGCGCGATGCCTTCGAAAATGGCCACGCGCTGGATCAGGAAGAGGTGGAGACCGAAACCGGGCGTCGCGTGCAGGTCTCACTCGACTTTGTGGTGGACCAGGACTCCGCCCCAGGTGCCTCGCTCGGTGCCCTGATGACCCTCCACGATCTCGAATCCGTCCGCGAACTGGAGAGCGAACTCGAGCTCTCCCGGCGCCTCGCCGCTATCGGCCGTCTCACCGCCGGCGTCGGCCACGAGGTCAAGAATCCCATCAACGCCATCGTCGTCCACCTGGAGCTGCTCCGGAACAAGCTCTCCGGTCCCGATGCCCGCGCCATGCGCCATCTGGAAATCATCGAGAGCGAGATTCAGCGCCTTGACCGTGTCGTCCAGACACTGGTCGACTTCTCCCGGCCGGTCGAACTCCAGCTCAAGGAACAGGATCTGCGCCGCATCGTCTCCGGCGTCCTCATGCTTGCCTCGGCCGAGCTCGAAACCCACAACGTCCGCGTCTCCAGCCACATGCCCGACCGGCCCATGATCACCAAAGTGGATGCCGACCTGATCAAGCAGGCTATCCTGAACGTCGTCCTGAACGGCGCCCAGGCCATGTCTCAGGGCGGAGAGCTGCACGTCACCCTGCGCGAGGAAGGCCGCATGGCGGCCATCGAAATCGCGGACAGCGGCAGCGGCATCCCCGACGACATCCGGGCCAAGATCTTCGATCTCTACTTCACCACTCGCAAGGACGGAAGTGGTATTGGCCTGGCGATGACTTACCGTATCATTCAGCTACATAACGGCAGCATTGACGTACAATCGGAGCAAAACATAGGCAGTACCTTCACCTTGAAACTTCCTCTGCTGGCTTCAGCCGAGGGTAAACTGCGCGGTTCTCAGTTGGAAAAAACAACATCGGCTCCGGCCTTCACCTCCGAAGGGTCCGGCCTATGACGGGGCGTTTTCTCAGCCTGACGTCCCTGGCCGCAACGCTGCTACTCCCAGCGTTATCAGGTTGTGCTTTCCTCCATAAGAGCCAACCCGCTCCCATCCCCTTGATTGCCGAGGCTCCTACGGTGTTGCCTCCACCGCTGACGCCGCTGTACTCGGAGCTGAGCCACAACGATCCCCCGCTGCCGGATCTACCGGCTCCACCCGTGCCCGGCGCACAGCCCACCCCGCCTCCAGCCTCCGTCGTCGCCGATACGACCAGGAAGCCGCACATCAACCATCACCGCGGACGCAAGGGCGAAATCGAAGTAGCCGACCGCGAGGCGCGCGAGCGTGAGGCCCGTGACAAGGAAGCCGCAATGCCCGAAAACGCGCCGCCCGAAGGCGAGAACGTGAAGGTGACCGCGCCCACACCCAGCGGCGACACCTCCGCGCCTACTCCCATCGGACAGCTCACCGCCGGTCCCACGCAGGACAACGGCGGATCCCGCCAGCAGGCGATCACGCTCATCGATTCCACCCAGCGCGGCGTCGCTTCCCTGCGCAATCTCAACGGCGATCAGAACAAGACGGTCGTCCAGATACGCAGCTTCCTGGAGCAGGCAATGCGCGCTCTGCACAACGGCGACGTCGACGGCGCCCAAACCCTCGCCACCAAGGCCAAGACGCTCCTCGACGAACTCACTGGCGCGAGCTAAGCCGGGGCTTTGCACGGCCGGCTAGCTCCGGACCATATTTGCTAATTTTGGGCGGTTTGCGAATTCTGGGCGGAGACTCTCATCAAACCAGCGACGCTCTGCCCTGACTCTACCGCTCTCCCCACTTCAGCTTCTGCCGCAGCACATCGAAGAATCCATCTGTCCGCAGCCGCACCAGTTGCACCGTGTGATCGGAGCGGATGCAGCGCAGGTTGTCACCCACCAATACCTCGATCGCTTCCTGCCCGTCCACCGTCAGGTACGTCTGGTCCGGCACGCCGGTCACGCTCAGATTGATCTGCGCGTCGCCACGCACCACCATCGGCCGGATAGTCAACAGGTGCGGGCAGATGGGGGTCACGATCATCGCATCCACATCCGGCGCCATAATCGGCCCGTTCGCCGCCAGGTTGTAGGCTGTCGATCCGGTCGGCGTCGATACGATCACGCCGTCCGCGCGAAACGATATCGCCAGTTGCTCGCCCAGCAGCACGCGGAACTCACCCATGCGCGCAATCGCGCCCTTCGATACCACGATGTCGTTCAGCGCCTCGTAACATCGAAACAGTTGCCCGTTGCGGATGATGTCTACGTGCAGCATGGCGCGTGACTCGATGTGGCACGCCCCGCAGGTCCAGCCCTCCAGGTTCGAGAACAGCTCGGAGAGCCGCACCTCGGTCAGGAAGCCCAGCGACCCCAGGTTCACGCTCAGGATCGGCACTTTGCTCTTCGCAAAGACACGCGCCGCTGCCAGCAACGTGCCGTCGCCCCCCAGCACGATCGCCAGCTCCGGATTGTGCTCCGCCATCTCGTGCCGCGGCACGACGTGTGGGCTCTGCACGTAGTTCCCGCTCACCGGGTCCAGCATCGGCTCAATGCCGCGTGCCCGCATCCACAACACAAGTTCGGTCAGCACCGGAGCAAGGTCCGGCTTCTGCGGCTTTGAAATGACAGCAATCGTGCGCATCGGTCTTCCAGTGTAATGGAAACGCACTGAATTCTTGCGCCCGGAACCAGTTGCACGGGGCATCGCTGACTCGCTACGCCCACCGCGCGTGCAGCAGAAACTCCCGATTCCCTTCCGCGCCCAGCACCGGCGACTCCATCACGTCTATCTCGACTCCGCCCATCTCCGCCACCGCGGCGCGCACCCGCTCCACCGCCAGCCGATGCCCCTCTGGATCGCGCACGATACCGCCCTTGCCCACATGCTCGCGTCCCGCCTCAAACTGCGGCTTCACCAGCACCACCGCCTCGGTCAGTGTCGCCTGCATCGCCCGCATCACCGCAGGCAGCACCAGCGTCGCCGAGATGAACGACACATCCATTGCCAGAAACGTAACTGGCATGGTGACCTGTTCCGCTTGCAGATGCCGAGCATTCGTTCGCTCCAGCAGCATCACCCGTGGGTCCACCCGCAGCTTGTGCGCGATCTGCCCATAACCTGTGTCGATGGCCAGCACTGCCGCCGCGCCATGCTGGAGCATGCAATCCGTGAATCCACCGGTGGACGCGCCCACATCCGCGCACATGCGTCCCGCCAGCTCGATCTGCCACTGCGCAAGCGCTGCCTCCAGCTTCAGACCGCCGCGGCTCACATAGCGCAGATCGTCTCCGAGCAGCCGCACCACTGCATCCGCGGCAACGTTCGCACCCGGCTTCTCCACCTTCTGCTCGTTCACCAGCACGCGCCCGGCCAGGATCAGCGCCTGCGCGCGTTCACGCGATGGCACCAGGCCGCGCTCCACCAGAAACTTGTCAAGCCGCGTTTTCATACCGCACTTTCAAGCCGCACTTTCATACCGCACTTCCATACTTGACCATCCCATCCAACCAGACCGTGGCCTCAGCACTCTATTCAGTGACAGCTCGTCAGGCGGTTGCGTATGATGACCGGGCATCCCGTGAATGTTTGAGTCTCCGTCCAATCCGAAGCCCTCTGATAACCGTACATGGAACAGCGAAACGGCAAACAGAACCGTCGACGATGCGGAATCGTTGGCGCGCCTGGGACAGCGCGACGAGAACGCGATGGAAGAGATATTTCGGCGTTACAGCGGACCCGTATACTCGGTAGCGCTTCGCGTGCTGCATGACACCGGGCAGGCCGAGGATGTGCTGCAGGAGGTCTTCCTCCAGCTCTGGCGCAACCCCAATGCCTTCGTCCAGGATCGCGGCTCCCTGGGCGCGTGGCTGGTGGTTGTCGCCCGCAACCGGGCCATCGATCTGCTGCGCCGCCGCAAGCCGTCCGATTCGGTGGACGATGTCGTGCTCGCCTCGTCCATCAACGTAGCCGATGAGGCGGTGCACAACGTCATGATGGAAAAGGTGCGCCGGGCGCTTGCCGAGCTGCCCCCGGAGCAGCGCAAGAGCCTGGAGCTTGCATACTTTGAAGGGTTGAGTCATACCGAGATCGCCAGCCGCACCGGCGACCCGCTGGGCACTGTAAAGACGAGGATCCGCCAGGCATTGATCACTTTGCGAAAGGCATTTGTGGCATGAGCGAGCCGCGCACCATTCCGGCTGAGGACCTCGCGCTCTACGCGATGCAGGCACTCCCTGCGGAAGAGATGGCCGCGATTGCCGCCGCTCTGCGCGACAACCCGAAAGCGCGGCAGGAGCTCGCCCGCCTCCAGGGCGATCTCGCATTACTCGCCCTCTCCGCCGATCAGCAACCCGCGCCCGCCGGTTCTTTCGAGCGCCTGATGGTAAGGATGCGCGAAGGCGGCCAAAAAGACTTCGCAACGTCGGCGGCCGCTTCGACTCCAATGGAGATGATTGAAACGACCGAGGCGCCAATCACCTCTGCCCCGCCCCGCCGCCGCAGCAAATGGGCCACCTTCACTCCCTGGGTCATCGCCGCCTCCCTCGCCATTGCATGCAGCATCCTCGGCTATCGCGTCGCCTCGCTCAATGATGCGCTCGACGGCGAATCCCGCCTGGTTTCGAACCTCGCGGCGAAGGCCTCCCACGCCCAGCAGGTGCTCGAAGTCCTGAACGCCCCCGAGGCGCAGCGCGTCACACTCAGCAGCACGAAGACGCCGCCCTGGCCCACCGCCCACACCGTCTATCTCGCGGATCGCGGAGCACTGGTCATGGAAGCGAGCCATCTCAAGCCGGTGCCTGCTGGCAAGGCTTATGAGCTCTGGGTGATCCCCGCCAGCGGCGCGGCACCCATCCCGGCCGGAACCTTCTGGCCGAACTCTGAGGGTTATGCCTCGATTGTGCTGCCTAAAATACCCAGTGGCGTCCCCGCCAAGGCCTTCGGCATCACCATCGAAGACGCCGGCGGCTCTGCCACTCCGACCGCGCCGATCATCCTTTCCGGCGAATAGGCGCCTTCCGGCGCAGCGACGGGCGGGTACCACAACGCTCCCCGCCATCTGGCCCACCATCACAAAGGAAAAGCGCTCCGAGGGATCGGAGCGCCAAAGGGGTCAGGAGACTTTCGCAATTCAGATTACGGTTCACCCTGCCCGGTGTCTTCGGCCCCAGGCAGGGTTTTGCTCTCTAACTAGGGGTGGACCCGCTCCTGCACCGCCAAAAAGGAAATGGCGCTCCACAGTGGGGGCGCCAAATTCAACAGGAGACGTTCGCAACTCCAAGACTACGGTCGATCATCCGCCGCGTCTTCCGTCGCAGGACGGGTTTTGCTCTCCACCCGGCCGGTGGAGCGTAGCTTGCCACCCTCTTCCAGGCACAAGAAAAAGGCGCTCCTCTAATTTTAATGATGAGGAGCGCCGCATGCGTTTCCAGGAGATATCACTTTGCAGCATGCCCCATCTCTCGGCCACTTACAAGAACGATTTTGTATAGGGGTTTATGAATTTCCATCGGGCTAAAGTGACCATGTCTCCAGACAAGCGATGGCATGCGGCATCTCCGCCTCAAGACCCCCATTCCCGAATCGGAATGGCGCACCCCGCCAGTGGAAGAAATCTGCCATTTCTCCTATGTTGGCGCGCTACACTGGAATAGGAAGTAAGAAAATGCATTCCCAAGAGTCACGACAGGCGTCGTGGCTTTTTTGCGTCTGCTTTTCCGGAACAGTCGAGTTCCCCAAGATCAGCGGCGGTACACGGGGAGGTAAGTCTTTTGGTTAGACTAATTTAGCGGTAAACCCTTTAGGGTGATGCATTTAGCCCTCGGGATAGTGGCTATCCCGCTGCAGTGAAAGGAGTCACAAGCCAGCCTCCCGTACCGGGAGGGGGGAGGGGGGTCCCCTTACACCGCCCCATCCGGAGCGGGTTCCATTTGAGTGTCGCCCTCGACCGGTACAGAGTCGCCCTCGCCGGGCGCCAGGAACCGGTTTGCATCCAGTCCATGCTGCCGGGTGTACAGGTCGTGGTACCGGCCGCCCAGCGCGAACAGGGTTTCATGGGTTCCGTGCTCCACGATCTTCCCCGCCTCGACCACCAGAATCTGGTCGGCACGCCGGATGGTCGACAGGCGGTGCGCAATCACAAACGTGGTGCGCCCCCGCATCAGGAAGTCCAGGCCGTGCTGGATCATCGCCTCGCTCTCCGAATCGAGCGACGAGGTCGCTTCGTCCAGGATCAGGATGCGCGGCTCCGCCAGAATTGCCCTGGCAATGGACAGCCGCTGGCGCTGGCCGCCGGAGAGCTTCACCCCGCGCTCGCCCACGATGGTGTCGTAGCCCTCGGGGAAACGCTCGGCGAACTCGTCCACGCGCGCGATCGAGCAGGCATGCAGCAGCTGCTCCTCGGTCGCATCGGGACGCGAGAACATCACGTTGTCTCGGATGGATCCGTCGAACAGGAACGACTCCTGCAGCACCACGCCAAGCTGGCTGCGATAGCTGTCCAGCTTCACCGTCGAGAGATCGACGCCATCCACGAGGATCGTGCCCGAGTCCGGCCCATGAAAAGCACAGACCAGGCTGATGATCGTAGATTTGCCTGAACCTGAAGACCCGACCAGCGCCGTCACCGTCCCCGGCTCGGCATGGAACGAGATGCCGTGCAGCACCTGCTTGTCCCGCTCGTAGGCGAAGCGCACATCGTTGAACCGCAGATCGCCCCCAACCGGGGGCAGGTCGACAACGCGGCCCGGCTCGTCATACTCCTGCTGCTCGCTCAGAATTTCTCCGGTGCGGTCCAGACCGGCAATCGCCTCGGTAAGCTGCGTGCCGACATTCACCACCTGGAAGATAGGCGCGACCATGAAAGTGAGGAACATCGTGTACTCGACATAACCGCCCGTCGTGATCTTGCTGGCCAGAGCCTCTCGTCCACCCAGGTACATGACCAGGGCGCCCATCATCCCAACGACGCCGGTCGATGCGAACGACAACACCGAGGTCAGGGTCATCGTCTTCATCACGTTGTCCAGCAGGCGTTTGACGCCGGCGGAGAATACGGAAGCCTCCCGGCCCTCGGCATGGTAGCCCTTCACCACCCGTACGCCGCCCAGCGACTCGGTAAGACGTCCGGTGACCTCGGCATTGATCTTGCCCCGCTCCCGGAAGATCGGCCGCATGATACGCAGCGTCTTCTGCAGCAGCACGGCGAAGAGAACAATGACGGTGAAGATAATGAGCGTGATCATGGGGCTGATCTTCATCAGCACCACGAAGGCAATGAGCGATGTGATGATGCCGCCGGCGAAATCCACCAGCCCGGTGCCAATCAGGTTACGCACGCCTTCGACGTCGGTCATGATGCGCGATACCAGCACGCCGGTGCGGTTCGCGTCGTAGAAACTGACCGACAGCCTACCGATGTGCGCCTGCACCTTCTGGCGCAATTCGGCGATCATGCGCTGCGCCGCCTTGGAGAGCAACTGCGTCAGGGCGAACGAGGTAGAGGCCTGAATGACCGTGGCCGCCAGTACGACGCCGATAATCGGCAGCAGCAGATGTCCGTGTCGGTTGGAGAGCACGCCATCGACAAAGGGCTTGGACGCGGCAGGCAGCACCAGGCCGCAGAAGCGGTTGATGATCATCAGCACGAAACCGATCGCCAGCAGCCAGCGCCGTGGCCGGATCAGTTGCCACGCCTGGGGCCACGCATCGGTCAGCTTGGGCTTGGCCGGCGCGGTGGTGTCACCGGCACGGTTGGTGTTGCGCACCGATGTGGTGCGTTCGGCTTTGTTCGCGAGGTTGTTGGGACGCATGCTTTGCACGGAATGGCCTCAGGCGCGCGAACGCCGCGCCGCGATAAACGAGCGGACGCACAGCAGGACAAAAATCAGGCACAGAACGCTGGTGGCCGACTGCACCGCGGCCGCCATCTTGTGTACCGAAAGCATCCCGACCTGAATGTGTTCGTTCACCGTCTCGTGATGCGTGCCGGTAAGGAAGCCAAGCATGGCGATCAGTCCAGGAATGGTGCCGAGAAATCCAAGCAGCCCCAGCGTGACCGCGATATGCATCGCCAGCATGCGCCGCTTCGCATCCTCTGTGTTGGCTACGAGTCCGAGCAGTGCCAGCAGAAAGCCGAGCACGACCGGGATGAATGCGTGCCAGAAATGCGTCTCGATGTAGCCGGTCACACCAACCAGCGCCAATCGGACGCCGAAGACCATCGCAAGCTTAGCCATATAGACCTTCAGGATAGATGAACTGGAAGAGCTATAGCGGATTTCCCATAAATGTCTCCAAAGCAGCAAAGGCACGCGCAGAACTCAGCGACGCAGCACAATGGGCAATTCGTGCTATGGATTCTCCGTCGTACGTAATGCGTCCCCACGAATCGCCGTTATGATCTCCTGAACGACCTGGTCTGGCGGAAGATCCGCCATTACCCGGATCGCGTCGCGCGGCATCTCCAGCGTCGCGATCTGGCTGTCCAGCAGCGCCGGACTCATGTAGTGACCCTTACGTTCTGCCATCCGATGCTCCAGCACATCCTTCGGCACCTCCAGCAGTACGAAGTGCAGCTCAGCGGTGGGAATACCCGCCGATAACTCGTCGCGATACGCCTGTCGCAACGCCGAGCAGGCCATTACCCCGCTGCTCCCGCTGCGATGCCAGCCCAGCAACACCTCATGCAGAGTCGCCAGCCAAGGCGCGCGGTCCGCGTCCGTCAAAGGAATACCCGCGTGCATCTTGGCCTTATTGGCCTCGGAGTGGTAATCGTCGCCTTCTGCGTACTCCCAATGTTTGGCAGCCGCCAACTTGGTGCCGATCGTCGTCTTGCCGCTTCCCGTTACCCCCATCAGAACCAGAATCACGCCTTGGCACCCCCGGCCACCTTCTTCAATTCATTCAAAACGTCCTCCGGCTTCCAATCGTTTGTCGGATACCACTGCGCAACTTTTCCATCCGGTGAGATGACAGCGGTGGAGAGCGAATGCGTGATGGTGTGGTTCTCTCCGGGCGTCGCGCCCACATCGAAGAACTCCAACAGCTTCGGCAGATCCGGCTTTGCGGGCGCGGCGAAGTCCCAATGCTCGAACTTCTCTTTCGTGTAGTTGCCGGTGTATGCCTCGCCGTAGCTGCGCAGCACGGCAGGCGAATCGTAGGCAGGATCGAAGCTGATGCTCAGCAGATGTGTCTTGCCGTACAACGCGGGATCGGACTGCAGGCTCTTGTCAATGGAGGCGAAGTTGCGGCTCATGCGAGGGCAGTAGTCTGAAAGCGGGCAGCGCGTGTAGATGAAGGTGACCAGTAGCGCCTTGCCACGGAACTGCCGAAAGTTGATCTGCCGGCCGCTCTGGTTGGTCAGGCGAAAGTCCGGCACAGCATCGCCCGGCGCCGGAACATGATACTGCGCTTGTGGCTTGTAATCCGGCTTGGCCTGCGCCGTGATCACGATCTGGTCGAGGAATGTGCTGTCGTCTCCTACCAGGAGCACTCCCGTCATGTGGTCCCCCGGATGCAGATCCTGCAACACATTCGCGTCCTTGACCTTATAGGGCATGGTCATGGCGTCCATGAATCCGGGAATAGCCTCGGAGTCCACCGTCACCTCGACATGTGCCGGGTCTGTTCCAACGATAATTCCCTTCACCGCGTATTGCTTCACCGGCGCGGACTGCACCTGCGCCGATGGCCGCGAGTTGCTACGGCAGCCGGCCATTGGCAATGTGAGCATCAGCCCATACAGGAGACCCCGCACTACTTGTCTCATCTCATCTCCTCTTTTCATCATGCCACTTCGTCAGAAATGAAACCGGTAGCGTGCCTCCAGCGAGAGCATACGTGGATCACCCACGTGGCTGCCGCCGAAGGTGTTGCTCAGATCGACCTGATAGCGCTTGTTGGTGATGTTGGTGCCGATCGCGCGGATCGTCCAGTTCTCGCCAATGTCCTTGTTCAGCGCCAGATCGAAGGTGCGATAACTCGGCAGGTGAGCCGGGCCATCACCGTTCAGGAAGCCCGAGCCGTAAACAAAGTCGAAGGCGGCCGTCGTCCTCCACGGCAGGGCTGCATCAAAGCCGGCGGTCAGCGAGTTGCGCTGGTCATGATCCAGATAGAACCCTTCCTCCGGCGGTGAGAAATCCGTAAGGCCGCCCGTCACCGCTCCGAAACCTGCTGCCTGCTGGTTGGAGTAGATGAGGTGCGCGTGGGAATGATGAATCAATTCCGGCGAGCGGATATTCGCCTCCCAGCCACGAATGCGCGCGCGATCGATAGTCAGCGGGAAGAACAGGTTGGAGTTGCCGATGGCGTCATGGTCAAAGAAGTTGCGCGCGGCGGTCCGAAAGTTGTCGAACGAAGCAGTCCAGCCGCGATACGGGATGACAAGGCCCACGTCATACTGCTCGTCGCGCTCACCATGCAGTGGCAGGAAACTGAGGTCCTGCGTCTGAGCGAAGACCAGTGCCGGACCGTTCAATGTATCCAATGGCGGCGCCTGATAATACCGCGAATAGGTGCCACGCAATACCCAGCCCAGTCGCGGCAACGTGATGGCCGTGCCCACGCGCGGGTCCCATGCGTGCTCGCTGAAGCTGCCATCAAAATACGTAAAGCGCAGGCCGCCATTCACCATCCACCATGGCGTTATGCGCCACTGCTCATCCACGAACGCCGCATCCACCTGCCCACCCGGCGAGATGCTTTGTCGAAATGGCGTGACGCTGCTATCGGTCGAGGAGACCTCGAAGGTTCGCTCGTCCTGCTGGCCAAAGGCATAGATGCCGGCACGAAAGTTGCTCGGACCTTTCACCTGCGAGAAGGTCACCTGGCCCCCCTCGTAATATGAGACGCGGTCGTCCGTCGTGCTCAGTGGATCGTTGGGGCCGCCGACATACGCGGCACGATTGGCATGGAAGAATGGCGAGGTGGTCAGCAGAGTACCCGGCCCAAAGGAATGTGTCCACGAGCCGATGGCGAAGCCATCCTGCTCGCGATCGCGGTCGCGGATTCCCATCGCTTGCTGGTCGGGATCGTTCGGGACCTGATAGAAGTCGCCACGGAAACCGCCATCGAAGCGGAATTGATCCTGCGCTGTTTTGTTGAAGATCAGAGACGTGAACCCTCCGCCGCCGTCGCCCATGTTGTGCAGGTTCTGATGCGTCGGCGGTGCGAGCGCATAGTCCGAGCGGTTGCCGTTTCCACTCACATACCATGCAAAACGCTCGGAATGATCGCCCAGGCTGATCTGATCGTTGGTCGTGTTGTACGTCCCGTAACTTACGACCAGCTCTCCCTGTCGATCGCGTTCAAAGCCGGTGCGCGTCGCCACGTTGAAGACACCGTAGGTGCGATCGCCGTATTCCGCGCTGTAGCCGCTGGTACTTGCCTCCAGATAGTCAATATCTTTGGGATCGAACTGCGGTCCGACATTGGTGGCGATATTCGTATTGGGCAAAGGCACTCCATCGATTGCCCAGGTGACCTGGTGGCCGCCGCGCACATGCAACTGATCGTGCACGACGTAGGCGCCGGGGACGAACTGGGTGATGACGCGCAGGCTGTTGCTCTGATCCATGCCTGCGTAGCTCTCGATCTGCTGCCGCGAAATCGTCGTCTCCGTGGCAGGAGTTGCCGTTTGCAGCGGAGTCTCCTGATCGTTGACCTGCACGGTTTCATGCGGGCCGGCAGGAAGCAGCTCAACGTGGAGCACCGGCGCGCTCCCGCTGTGCACAAGCACTTGTTCCTGATGTCCTGCGAATCCTGACGCCGTTATAGTGACGCGATATTCGCCAAAGGGCAAGGCATCGATTTCAAAGGCGCCTGCCGAATCGCTTTCAAGCTTCTTGTGAAACTGCGATGTAACGGCAGTAATTTCAATACCGGCACCGGCAATCGGCCGATGCGACGAATCATGGACGATACCGCGCACTGTAGCCAGCACGGTTCCCCTGGCATTTTGCACCACGCACAACAACGCACACAGCAGCGCCAACACAGGCGCAACTCGCACTTCTTGTCTCCGCCGCACGCTTTTCTCTCCTGAACGCATTCGGTTGCTTCAGCACATGCTGGTGTATCGCCTCTGCGAGGCAGAGATGTGCTACAACCAGTCCGAAACAAGTGTCAGGAAAGTGAGGGAGGTGCGCGCGATCCGGGCAGACCGGCGAGAAACGACGACAACGCGGCTTGTTCCGGTGAGGGAGTCTCGATCGCTCGTAGTGTCCGCGAAACGCCCGCCTGAGTTGCGGGAAGGTATGGCGCCAGCAAAATGGCTGCATGCTGCAGCTTCGCGAACGGGCAGCCTTCTCCGCGCCACGCTGGAGCGCTATTTCGCCGGGCGGTCCCCATACTGCACTGATGTGCGCCATGAGTACGGCAACAGGCAGGCAGCAGCAGCTGCGACGGAGCCAGTTGGAGTGCCGTTGCGCCGGGGATCAGCAGTAGCATCCAGGACATCAACAGATTGGCGATAAGCCGCTGCACCTCTGCAGTCTACACGGCGGCCACATTCCCTGGCAGCCCACCATTACACTGAAAGTCGTGATGGGACTACGCGGAACGGGATTGCCGGTCGCTATGCGCGAGTTACTGGACCGGGGCGGTATCATTCTGACCGCGAACGCGCGAGCCACCCGCGCGTTGCACATCCGCTACTCGGAGCACAAGCAGGGGGAGCATACAGCCGCCTGGCCGACGCCACGGATTCTCGATCTGCAATCCTGGCTGACAGAACAGTGGCAATCGCTGCTCCTGACCGGCACGGAGGATCGTCTGCTGCTAAGCGATCTTCAGGAGCGCGTTCTGTGGGAGCGCCTCATCACACCGGCGGTTATCAATCTCTCGCTCATCGCCCCGGCACGTATTGCGGCACTCGCCCAGGATGCCTACTCGCTGCTCGCTGCTTATCGAAGCCCGGAACGTCTGAACCATGCGATGTGGATGACAGAGCCGTCTGCCGAGCCCGAAGTCTT
>Ga0193743_1000365_pt1 | contig 35735 bp, 40 predicted proteins | sample L2c2metaG_FD_143038 | JGI IMG/M metagenome (GOLD analysis project Ga0193743, IMG submission 143038) | Soil microbial communities from a riparian zone of the East river system, Colorado, United States - L2c2 | ecosystem: Environmental > Terrestrial > Soil > Riparian zone | place: USA: East River... | reverse complement strand
CTACCAGCACTACCTGTACTCGAAATTAAGAAAAACGGTAATAAATGCCTTAGGGACTCGTCCGGCTTCTCGCCGCCCGAGTTTCCGCCCGCTACTTTCCTATCCAGCGTGAGGTCGGAGCCAGAATCCATTGGTACAAAATAAAAAAACATATAGCAAACTCTCCAGTCCTTTCAAAATGCCTTCAATTTCAGATACATTACTACTGCCTGGTCAGCCCATCCCACTACCCCCTCGTGCGCCAGCTCCGCAACTTGGACCTGGAATCTATGAAAGAAATGGTCAAGTAAGGGCCAGTCTTTTGGGTATACCCCAGTTCGATGGTTCTGTTCGTCGCCTTTTTCCTTATTCATTGACATTGTTGCTAACCTTCACCTTTGATTCCTAGACTTTGGCGATATCACGAATTAAACATTATCCTCCTTCCCCCGGCTCAATCGTTATCGGCTTTGTTACGCGACTGTCACCGTTGCAAGCATTGATATCGATTACCATTGTCGACGGGGTGCCTCTTCCAGCAGGTGAAGAGTTCACTGGAGTAGTCCGAGTACAAGACGTGCGTGCAACTGAGAAGGACCGTGTGAAGATTGGGGATTGCTTTCGCGGCGGGGATGTTGTCAGGAGTCAGATTGTAAGTCATATTTCGACTAGCTTAAGTACTAGGAAGTTAAGTTTGTATTTCAAAGCTATCTTTAGGGGATGCACGAAGCTACTTTGTGACAACTGCTCGCAACGATCTTGGGGTGATTTTCGCAACTAGCGAAGCTGGTAAGTCCAAGAAGAAACAACGTCTGTCGTCCATGCTTGACTTAGATTGTAGACGCTACATTGGAACCAGTATCATGGCAGGAGATGAGGTGTCCGAAGACTGGTAAAATTGAAAAACGGAAATGCGCAAAGCCACTTGAAATAAAAATATAAGTAAATATCGCAGTAGTTATTGTTGGTTTGCCAAATTAGGCAAGTGTTTTACTAACCGCCTTCTGCCAATTGCGTCTCTTTGGCAGCAACTACCAACGACCGAATTCTTGCAAAATGACGGAGGTTCTCTCGGCTACGGATCCTCTTCGCAGGGACAGACATACATCTGATAACAGCATTAAGTTCGTTCTCCATCATTCATTACATAGTATTATGCCTCAATGTCCGTCAGCTATTCTTCAAACACCGATTGGCGCGAGAAATATCATGGTGTACGCCCTGTCCTTACAGCCTGGCTTCGAATTTGACTCATAACATTCCAAGGTGCTGGATATGTTGGCAGAAACTCGCGCTGAACTTGATGATTTTCATCAAGCGAGTAAAGAACTAGAAGCTGAATTGGAAAACGAGTTACAGAGAACTGAGAAAGCACAGCAAGATCTTCAAGCCAAAGTCATCAGAGCTCAAGGTGAGCGTGACGAGTGGAAGGTGCGTTATCTTTCCTGTTTTTTTTTTTTGCGATGTGCTCATGCCGGTACAGACCAAGTTCATGTCTCTGCAGACCACGCATAACACAACGACAACCTCCCTGCAGAGGGAATTGGATCGTCTACGGCAGGAACACCAACAAGTCAAAATACACCTGCGGGAGCTTGAAATGGGGAACGATGATTTAGAGCGTAATGAGAGGGCTGTTTCTTCGAGCCTAGCGGACATGGAGAACAAATATTCGCGAGCACTCGAGGAAAAGATTCTTCTTGAACACGAATTATTGGAAAAGGCTAACCTTGAGGAGGAAACACAACGACTGAAAGATGAACTAAGAGGTGAATCAAAATAATTACCAGATTCAAGACATTGCTAAAATTTCACTTTAGATGCTAACGTCGAAATTTCGATCCTCAGAAACCAAGTGAACACGGTCATTATCAATGAAAATGAAACTGTCATATCCCGCATACCTGAAGCTCAGGCTTCCCGGACGTCCATTACCTCGACTGATGACCTCCTTAATACTCAACCGCCTCCAGATCTTGATTTGACTGAGATATCACCGTCGTGCGAGAACATGGCCCCGGAGATCAACACAACACCAAAGGCATCCTTATCGCGCTCCGCTCTTCCGTCGACTTTCTTGCGTCGCGCTGGCTTCCAAGACAAAGCCAGCCCATTGACGGCTTCAAAGAATTCGTCCAATATCATACGATCAAGCACTCTTCCTACACTTACTAGTCCATCAGCATCAAGTCCTCGAGGACTCGTTCGACCGACTGTGGTTCGTAACCCGTCTATCCTGAGCACCTCATCGTCAACTGGGTCAATTGCCAAGAACAAGGGCGTTCAAATGGTGTCTGAGATGCGTGCAAGAGTTCGCAACTTGGAGCAAAAGATACACACCCGCGTTCCTCGTTTGAGAATGACAAGCATTACGGGAAGACCCAGCCCCGGTTCTGGTTTTACTACGCCTACCACGGGGATTAGCTCCGCCTCTTCTGCAGCCTCGAACTCTTCCACTGCAAAAACGAGTTGGGAGTCCCAAAGGAAAAGTATAGATTCTCGTTGTAGCAATGACAGCGGAAGCGAAAGGAATACGAAGAGAGAAATAGGTGATTCATCTGGGTGGGTTCTCATCATGGAAGATTCTCCATCTCCGCAGAAAGAAGCGAAGCGCCTGAAAGAGAAACGTCGACTCTCTAATCCTCCTGGGCCAACAGCTTTCCGCCCTACAGTCTCCACGGTGAAACGTGTCCCATCCCCTTCGTTGAGCACAGGTCCCATGAATTCACTCGCTGTAAGCACGGGGTTACGTCGACCCCAGTCCAGAATTTCTGGAGGAGGTAGTTCAGCAACATCATCTAGTTCACGACCCCAAACTCCAACATTTTTGCCGGTGCCATCAAGCAGTCTGCATGCTTCTGCTTCCCATGGTCTCAAGAAATCAACCGGACCGAGTGCGCCGAACTCATATAGTAATCAGTTAAAGCGTTCGTCTTTAGGAAAGCCTTCAATGTCTCCACCGCCGCCGTTGCCCACTGTTCACCGTGAGCGTCCAACCACAATGCCCCCAGTTGGATATACTACGACCCTCGGATCTTCTATTTTCAATGACACCAAAGCTCTTCCAACGCCCCCTGACTTACACTCCAACGTTACGATTCGAGCTAGCTCTAGATTACCATCTTCTGGACTCTCTGTTCTATCCAAAAGCAGAATTGGTCGGCCGAGCAAAGAAGGGATTTCCGGTCGGAGAAGTGGTGGAGGAGAGATAGTTGCTGCGCTTGACATCAAAGACCTTCAGCGCCGCTCAGTGAGTCCCTCAGCCAGATGAGGACTCATATACATTACTTTTTCCGATTGGATATATATGCATACATAAGGATACACTACCCCTTAATCTAATTGTCATTTTTGAACTTGGCAACCTGGTAATACATTTTCCGGGAGCATGTATGGGTATGGACTTGTATGTAACTTGCTGCACGTTCAAGCCACTGCAGGTACCAGTACTTTTCTAAAAGGCCTGTTTGTGTCCTTAGTTATTGACGGAGTCAGGTCTCCGTTTCCAGTACATATGATCTAACCACCCACCTTCTGCCCATTTGGAATATTGTGACCCAGAGACTCTGAAATTTTTGCATGTGTACTCTACCCCCATGTTATGAACATATTCTACGTGTTTTTCTCCAGTTCGAGAGAAGTGAGCCATTGTCACACCTGTCATGTGACCCGTTAAATCAATGCCATTCAAAGTCAAACCTGTTCTCTAACAATACTAGGCTTTTTAACTAGGTTCTCGAGACTCACTACTCGCAATGTCCTTGACGAAACCTGATCCAAAATCTACTCAAGTAGAACGGTCTCTCAATAGCCAGGCTATACTAGAAGAAGAGGAGTACACCGAAGCCTTGTCTCATATCATTGCGCGCGATTTCTTTCCGTCGCTGGTTCATCTTGATGCCACCAACGAATATCTGGATGCACTCCAAGCGCGAGACCCGCACCTAATCAATGCCTCTGTCCGACGATTGGAAGAGATTAGTTCCACCCCTTCACTCTCAACAAGACGAAGAACACAGTCTTTTACACCGGGTGCTACACCATACGGTATTTCCTCTCAGACACCTTCTCGAACAAACGGTGAACCAGAAAGGAAACGGGCTAGATATGATAAAGATTTGAACCTGGATACATTTCAAGCTCGGTATACTTCGGAAGATAATTCGAGTTTTACACAGATTTTGGATGAAGAGAATAGGGTACGGAAGGAGAAATGGGCCTGGGCTTGGGAAGCACAGAAGCGGGTCGAACAGCAGCAGGACAAGATGATAGAGAAACGAGAAACCATGCTAATTGAACCTCCGTCGGTCACAGGTGTCAAGGAGAAATTCATGGTTGAATTTCCCAAACCAGCCGGTTTTATCACCGATGGTTCAAATAATGATAAGGACGATCAAGGGGCTGAGGCGACTACCGAGAGTCTATCCCTTGTGCGTGCGAGTGAAAAAGTTTCAAAAGTCACTGCACCGCTTGATGTCATGGCGCCTCAAAAAGATACACGTTCGGCTGGTGTGGATGCATGGAAGTTCAAGGTATGCCGGGTCGTCTTGATCCATCCCACCTATATTGACCACCCGTCTTCGGAAGGCTCGTAATTCTCTCATGTTTGCACCAGACGCAGATATTTCGCCATATGATCCCCCTCCCGAAACAGCTGAGGATGACAGTATTCCCAAGATAGTCAACTACGCAAATACTAGATTAATAGAACTTGAGCACAATACCGGTGATTCCAGAGCTTCGTCAGCTCCTCCCAGTCCAACACGAAGTCGGGTCGATGCTGCAATCACTGGCACTCCTTGTGAGCGTTCCCTATTCATCCCCTATCCTATACATTTCTAATGGTTGCCTCAGATCATCCCAGCTCGCCAAGTAGGACAGGATTCCATCTTGTACCCAATCTCCCGTCTCCCACACCTGCTGAACTTGGCCCCAAAGCCATGAAACAGCTCATGACGTGGGGCACGCTGCACTCAACACCACGAATTATCAGCCAGCCTGACGACCCTGCTAACATACGGACCCCCTTTCATATACCTGCCATTTCCTCAAGAGAAGCAATATCCCACAAATTATCCAATAACGCTGCGAAGAGTCTACGGGCCAAGGCCGAAATGCTTGGTTCTGGTCAAGCAAATCGAACACCTCGTACGGGTAAGAGAGGAAATATGGCTCCACCGTCTTGGACTCCTCGACGGTCGGAAGCTGCGGGCAATTTAACACCTGCAGCTCGTCGGCTCTTGGAACGTAGCACCATGGGAACAGCGGCAGCCAGACGAGCAGAATCTATGACACGAACATCGGGGTGGGAAACTAAAGGAAAGGAGAGAGATCTTGACCGTGTACGATGGACCCCAACTCCCTCAGCACTACCCAGAGGATGAAGTTTCCCGCATCGCCTCATGTCTGACCAAGTGGTTAGATAAAGCCTTTCCGTTGTCATATTTTTTTACGATGTTGCTTTCAGGCACATAAGAATAAGTTTGATTGTAAGCATACCTAAAGCAATCGGTCATGAACTATCTATCCTTCTGCGCTTCGGATCCGGAGGCACATTATCATCTTTCTCTAATTTGGCTGCCGATTTGGATTTGGTGTCTGATACATTCGGAGATGCAGCAGGCTTTGTTCTCTTCTTAACAACGACGCCTTTCAGGATCTTCTTAGAATCCTTCTTAATTGTCGAGGGCTTGACTGCTACCGGAGCGGTCAGTTGACCTGACATAGATTGAGGTGGCTGGTTTATTGCACTCGTGCGTGCTGCGACTGCCCTGTGAATGAAGGTTACTTTATCAAATGTCGTTGTTAAACGTCAGAAAGCCTAACATACTCTTTGAAGTTCTTGACTTCCTCTCCATCTTTTTCTTTTCGCTGTCGTTCTTCTTCTTCTTGTCGTTCCCTTATAGAGTCCAGGAACATGATTTCATCCTCCTCCAGCGCCCGGAATTGATTAGCTACACTGAATGCATGAATAAATGAGTGTAGATGAAAGAAAAAAAGACTACCCAGTTTGGTTTTTTCCTCCCATTCCTCCTGTTTTGCTATCTGAAAAACATTTGTAGATTGAAGAGTGGTGTCAAGGAAAGAGACATACCCTATTTGCAGCAAGTTTCTACGCAGAACGTTGAGACCAAGAGTAAAAAGTGAATACGAGAAGTTTGAAGGAGACCTTTAGACATGCTCACTTCTGCAAGAGACCTGCCATCATATGAGTCTTCTTGTTGCTGAGGAGGTGGTTCTTGTCCAAGTCTGTGAAGAAGATATTTCTCAACAACATCCCAACCGGTAAAAACGAAAAGTCAACCTGGCATATGCAGCTTTCCACTGTTCGTCCCTTCGAGCTTTCGCAGTTTCGACCTCGTCCTGAGTAACGAAACGAGAGCCGACGACGCCAGCGGAAAGCGAGGGTATCATGGCCTGTTCCATGTTGTTGTGATTACCTAAAACAGGAAGGCTTCTCTCATGCCATGTCCGAGACTAACGACACCTTTGATCGACGCCCGCCGCCTCCAGTCGCCACCAAAGTCGTTACTTCTCCTCGTGAGTCCTCGTTGTTGCAATTTACTCACCTCCGATTAACGTTTCTACTACAGCATGGGCTCGCGATGAGTCGCCATCGCCTACAGAGCAAATAGGTTCCACAACTCAGGGTCCTCAATCAGCAGAATCTCGCATCTATGATACCTCATCTCTTCAATCCAATATATCGTCAAGTGATTCAGCGTCACGATGGTGGACATTCATTTCAAGACAAGAACCATTTCGTCCTTTACCCCATTCCACAAAACCAGAAAAGAAATCATTCAGAGATATCTCCCTGTCCTGGATGTCAACATCTTCAAGCATGCGTGAAGGCTCCACATTCATTCGCAAAGATAAGGAGAAAGAGCCTGATGCATTTTCACCCCATCTCCGAGTTTCCCTCCCCACATCTGCTCAGCTTCCTACTACAGTCACAGTATCACAAACTGATACACCTGGGTGGGATACACCCTGGACTTCTCGGCCAAGCGCACAGGGTCCGTCACCACATCGAAGTCCATATGAGTCGGAACAAGACCTAGCAACTACAAATCATGAGCATTTACCGAAGTGGAGTAGAAGAAAAAAACAAATACGCTCCTTCATCCTCTCCAACACCTATGTACCCCTAGTTCGTCCTACAATCATCTTGCTTTTGCAACACCTTCGTTGAATAAGTGACAGCTCTTCAGATTCATTAATATCGCATTTACGACTGCTGCTCTTGGAATGGCCATTCAAATACGAAATATAGAGATCAAGAATAAAGTAATGGGTGCCGTTGGTAGCTCGCCGTCAGTAATGCCATCCTTATGGATTGAGGCGAAGTCTAATCGTCAGCGTAAACAGGACGGTCGTCATCATCTTTGCGCCGTTGACCCTGGTACATGTGATGGTAGCCATATATGTGCGGCTCCATTTATGTTCGTATTCTGAGCGAGATATTCATCCGACTTTTGTAGCTTGAATATTTTGGCCGTCCCTTAGGTTTATGGCATACTTCTGCCAAGTTGGCACACACATTATCTGAAGTCCTATTCATCTGTGCCTGGTCTGCTGCGCTGTCTCTATGTTTCGACAATTTCTTCACCTCCGCAATACCCTGCGCATCTCCATCCAGCACTTCCTGGTACAATCAGCTCCCTCGACCACCTAGTGACATCCCTGGTTTTGAAGGGAGCTTGGGAGATCGAATATGTGAACGTCAACTATCTTTGATCTGCCTTGTTGGGGTTGGCCTCATTGCCTACTGCACCAACCTCGTCATCAGCCTCTATCGAGTGTTTGAAAAGGTTAAATACAAAGCTATTGTACATTTTAGATAAATGAAAAAGCTAATAATCAAGGTACTTATAATCAATTGCCAAGTAGTCTAATATCATGTCTTCCCACGGTTACCTATCGCGTACCGCATCATGGTCTGTATGCTCCCGATACATTTTATTCTTGTGGCAGTTTCACAATCTATTTGATACAGCCAAAAGCAACTCAGACTCGCCATTTTGTCCATCGTCCTTCAATAAAATTGGATAAGGGAGCTGACAATGCTATTGTCGACGTCCCAGCTGTAGTTGTATGTTGTACATTCAGTTTTGAGGATTCTAGTTGATGGAAATCACAGGAAGACATTCCAGTGGGACAAACGATATCGGAACCCGCTGGTCAAAGCAAAAAAGCAAAACAAATGGAAAGACGCGAGGCTTTCATGCAAAGTAAGAAGCATACCATTATACCTATTTTTGTTCCATCCTTTTCTTTTTCTGCCTTTGCCAAGAATTTGAACCGAGCACAAGACGCTTTTCCAAATCGCATGATCGACGTATAAAACGCAAAGCGAAGGAGCAACTTACGGGAAATATGGATGATCTCCAAACTGCTCTAACCTCTCTCGACGAAGATATCTCACCTCCAGAGACAACGGAAAAACCTTCCTCCTCGATTCCAAAACATTCTGGGGAAGTAAAGCCCAAGGCTAGCTCAAGCGTCGGCAAAATTGGCAAAGGCCCTTCATCGACATTGTCAAAGGCACAGAGAAAACGGCAGCTGTCAGTTCTCTCTCTTTCTCAGATTGAGCAACTCACTAATTAAATTGTACAGGGAATTGGAGCGTTTACGACACCCACTCATTCTAGCCAACCCCGACTTTTCGTCGAATCCTTTTCGAACAATACGTACGCATGCACAAAATACTTTAATAACGCGTCAACCTCCATCATGATCTTGACTTGAAAGTTTATGTACCTTCCCTATCTACACACAAACCCGCTACATTTGTCGGTTACTGTCACCCTCGTTAACAACTCTGGGTATAATTATATATTAGCGATTATTGGCGTGAGCCTATTCCAGATGCCGTAGCGAAGGGATTGATCTATGTCAATGTATATCCAACCATCCAGCCATCATGATTCATCTCCTGTACCGCTCATGCCGGCACTCCAGACAGTGCTACCACTGCCACCAGCGCTGCGTCTGCTTCTCCTTCCAACGCGGGGAGCAATTTCAGTAAAACCTCCATTTGAGCCCTTCGCGATCTCTGCGCCGAGATCTCGTTCATGCGCATCCAAGGCAGCCAATGAGTTCTCTGCTTCGGCATGTTCGAGTGCTTCTTGTGTGAGGTTCAATGGACCTGGTCGAATGTCGTATCGACCTGAAGACGACACCGTTGAATGTACCGATGATGCATCAGAATTTTCAACCGGTGTTTTTGAGCCAAAGAGAGAGAATCGACGATTGGCCTTGGCATTTGAAGGAAGACTGGCAGATCGATCTAAGCCAGGGCTCGGGTATGGGTATGTGGGAGACGGATATAAAGGCGATGGTGCTGGTTGAATCCCCATTAATTTCATTGTTGCATGCAGGCGTTCTCTCTCCTTCTTATCCTCTTCGTCTTCATGATTGTCAAGCTTTCGTGTGCTAGCGCTACTAGTCACTGGGGTTGCACCTGGTGTCAGGGTCAATGGGCGTAAATGTGACGGAGTTTCTGGTTTCTTCTCCATGTTGAAGAGCGAAAAGCCCCTCCAGTCAAAAGAAAGAGAACGACGTTGTGCTTTCGTGCTCATCTTCGATGTCTGGGGATTTGGCGACGCCGATGTTTTGTCGATACTTGGACTAGGATTTGACGAGGACCGGTCAACGGCGATGGACTGAGGCCGTGGCTTAGTTCCGCTGAATGGCAGTGACTTCGAAGAACTGGGATGGGGTATTGCAGTTGAGGGAGTAGGAGGTTCCTTGTCATAATCAATTGCCAAAACATGTTCAAAACCCTCTTGCGAGATGATGCGATCGATGATTTTTGAAGCATACAGCGAAAGAGCTTTGTTCGCGTCCTTGAGTGATTTGACTTCGGTCCGCAAGGCGTCGATGTCGGAGGTCGAAGCACTTGAATCTATTCCAGCACTCTCCGAATGTGATAACTTCTCCGCACTCTTCTTAGACCGCTTGCCTTTGGCGCCAGGGAAGGGTCGGTCACGATCGTCAATACTGTTTCCAGCCAATATGTCTTTATTCTCTGCACGGCCAAGTTCAGCAGCGAGATCAAGACCTGGTCCAGTAATAGGCAAGTCTGCAAGAGATTCTCCGCGAGGTAAATGTGACGAGGTTCGTCTTGTTCGACTAGGATGACGAGGACTGTGCAAAGATTGTGATACACCTGACTCGAACATATCCTCAGGCGCTTCAGAGTCCAAAACTTCGGCTCCTTCTTCTTCCACTCTGTCTAGGGTACTTCGTCCAAGGCTGAGCATGCTGCCAACATCCGTGCCTTCTCGGTCATCGTCTGAGCCGTCGTCGCTAGCCCCACTAACACCACCAACTTGTTTCATAAGGTCGAATTGGCCACTGAGTGTCTTCTCTCTGAGTAGGATCATGTAAGACTCATTTTCCTCCTGCAGTTCTTGGTTGACCCTCTTAAGATCAACCAGCTGAGTTTGCATCAGCATCAGAGTGCTTTGCAAAGACGAATACGACGTTGATAAGGTGGAAAGTTCAAGTTTTAAGGATGTCATTTCGGCAGGTTCATTCTTGGGGTCAGTGAGATCCTTTTTCACAGAACCACCTGGGCCATTTGGAAGAGACGAAGTGGGAGAAGGAGGATTGTCATCACCGACAAGCTCATAATCAGGTTCTATTTCGACTGGATTTGTAATTGGCTCAACACGTTTACGAGCCTGAGTAAGGGACTGAATGCGAGATTTGAGGTGTTGTTCGTTGTCATAGGATGCCTGTCGCTCTGCATCGAACGTGGCGGTCTAGAAAATGTTTGAGCAAGGTGGCAGGGTCTCCACTTGAATTACCCACTTGTTCATTGTATCTTCGCTGTACATCTCTTTTCTCTTTCTCCAGATCGCGAACCTGTTCTCGTAATTTCTCCGAGATGTCGATGCGTTGGGCTAATTCCATTTCCCATCGTGATTGCTCGGCATATAGCTCACTGAGCCTAGTTTCTGCAGCAGTCAAGGAGGAGGTCAAATTGTGATTTTCTGTCACATAGTTGGATATCAGTTGGTCCTTGTCCTGAAGGCGTAGTAGTAGCTGATGATAATTAATATTGAAAGCTCGGAACCGAGAGAAGAGTTAGAGGCACACCTGTTCTTTCTGGTCCGTTTCTAGCTTTAGAGAGACCGAAAGAGCTTCATGGGATTCTCCGTTGACGATTGGGGTAGGAGATGCACTCTTTGCAGGAGGACGGCGAGGAGTGGGAGGGTTGAAAGTTGAAAGGCGTGGAGATGCAGCTGAACGGGCAGTGGCACCACGAGCAACCAATGGGGTTGTGGTTGGGGGAGGCATGCGCCTGGCTGGGGCGGTCGACTTTGACTTTGGAGATGTGGTCGCCATCGACCTTGATTGGTATACTATGATGAGTTATTCAGAGTCCCTGCAACAGGTACTCACACATAATTCTTCCCACTCAAAACTAACCTCGGTCCATATGTGAAGCTCCTTTTCTCAATTCAAATCAAATGCAACTCCCCCTTCAACTTGGGAGATCTGGTTCATATCCATGGTCATCCAGCATCGGGTAAAACACATCTACTTTATTATCTCTTGGCAACTTGTACCCTGCCTACCACACAAGGATGGGATAAAGCCGCAATCATCTTTGACATGGATGGCAAATTCAACATATCTCGCTTCAAGCAGCTACTCGTCAGTCGTTTGAAGTCGTCCGAACCCATCATGCCAATTGTCGAACGATGTCTGAAGAACATGCATATCTTTCGCCCAACATCCTCCGATCAACTTGCTGTTACCCTCGCCCACCTACCTAAATATCATGCAAAACATTTTCCAGACATTGCGTTGGGCATGGTGGCCATCCACTCTGTTGATGCTTTCTATTGGCTGGATCGCTTTAAAGCCGAACAACTGCGATTGGCCAATCTGCCCCACAGTTCTTTGCAGAATATATCTTCAATCCTAGAAGCACTTCGACTCTCGCTTGGTTCAGTGGTGGTCTTGACCGATTGGGGACTTGTCCAACGACAAGCTAACGTCTCCCACAACAACCATCCTCATGAAGCACAAGATAACAACCATCCAAAGGATCTCCCGCTGATACATCAAATCACTCTCTCATTAGTTGATGCCGACTCAGACGATAGGCATACGTTAGGAGTCATAAACGTTTCTGGACGACCCGGGACTAGGAGTTTTACACTCAGGATACAACCCAATGATTTGTTTGTAGATGCACTATAGAATAGCAATTTATAGAAACAAGTCACCATTAGTATCTAAAGCTCTTCTGGTGCTGTCTGTACAGTTCCTTCCTGGACATTTGCATTCTCTAATCCCAGAGCCACGAAACTCACTACCACCAAAAATGCCCCAACAATCACTATGCCATGAGTTGGCCTGTTTCGTATAAAATCCCCCACAACAGCAATGGGGATTGTCAAACTTAGGCCAACTGTGACAACAAGTGGCGTGGTCTTTAGCATCGCGAGGGCATAAAAATAATCACTTGAAATAGTAATTGCCATCTAAAAGCAGTTCAGTAAAATTTTTGCAAACAAACATAACACAATGCACCGTACATTGATAATTATGGCGTACACAGCCTGCTTAGTGTGAGGCAGTTCTAAAACCTCAGCTCCGGTCAAGTGCAGGATCAAACCAACAGGCCAACAAGATAGAATGTTGAAAAGACCGACGAATCCGAAGAATAGTTGCATATCAATTCGGTATTCTTCCTTGATACGGACCTTCAGGAGGATAACATACACCGCGTAGCATAATGCTGAGATGAGTGACAGGGCATTTCCGAGGATGACATGAGATTCGGTTCCTGTTGGAAGTAACGCATGGGGATTAAGATGGGCAGGCTGTTTGGATGGGGAATTTGATGAAGACACCAGGATAACACCTATGAAGCTGCTCTGCTGAGTTAGAAGGATGAACCGGAATAATGGTTCGTCCGTTACCTTGTAACCACAGTGCAGATTTTGATGAGGCTTAGTTTCTCCACTCCAAATAATCGACCGATACCAAGGGTGAAGAATCCTGTCGCACGTAAATGAAAAATCAGATCATCATGAGATACTTTGGCACGCACATACCGCTCATACTGGACAAAATTGTCGCACTAGCAACGCTTGTCAACTCAAGAGCGAAATTCAGTGACCAGTTTGCAATAAACCAAAGAAAACAAAATGCAACCGCAAGCTGAGCAGTTTGCTTGGTGGTCAACGGTGGTAGAGCAGCTTCTTGCATATTAGGCCGCGCTTCGGATTGCTGATCAGAAAATATGAGTATACCGTTCCCAAAAATGCGTCATATAACGAAGGTACCTCCAAAATCTCATCAACATCGGTAGCTAGAGCTCGATACTGGTCAGCTAGCCTTTTCAATTTATTGAGTTTCTGGTAAACATAATGCGATCTAAGCGCATACCCTTGAGGTTTTGTAAATCGTTTATCTCGGTTCCACCAGTATCGGAGGAGAAATGGGAACAGATAAAGAGAGAATGCACTGGTATTGAGATAGGTGACCCTGATATTGTATTACGAAAGTCGTCAGAACACATCGAGTACAAGTGATTTGGACAATACATAAAAGGTTTGTTATAGCCACCTTCATATAAGTCCTATGTTGGTGAGAATTTGGCTATACGATATGAAAAAGAGCAGGACATACTTGTGTCAAGAAACTGGATGCTGTCCAGAGCAGAACAACAAGTAGCAGAAGTCCAATTCCAATAGCGTAGTCATTCTTATGTAGAGCGAGAAAGTTGTATGCTTTCCTAGAAGGCTTTGATTCATGCAAAGTTTCGGGAGACTGCTCAAGGTTATGGTGGCCGAGTATATCCATCTGGACCGATGAATGGTCGTGAATATCACTTGAGGTTGTCAGCATGCATTCGCTCGCTTTAAGTCTTCCGAATCGCGAGCGACCTTTTTTAGGTTACTTCGGTCTGCAACTGGCCGCACAGTGGCTGCGTGGCAGACGTCCTGAGGTCACTGCTTCAGAGTGAGGACAACTGGTTTTTGAAATTATGTAATCTATAATATTCCCGAACAAATAATTTTCAGCCATGCCTCTTCAACTTAAGCAACAACTAAGGGTCGGAAAGGCATTTGTAGTACTTTCTATGCAGCACACGGTATAAGGCCTCTCTTCTGGCTTCGGCAAGGTTTGAGGCAAAATTGTGTCCAATTATCAGATTTTAACCAACCATCCTCACAGGTAAATTTGAACTTTGCACTATACGGGGACTGCGGACGTGACCCCCCGTTGTCCATGCTCCAGTGGTCTGTATTTTCTCAGAAGCGACTTCTGGAACGCTCTTTGTCAAGATGTGGGACCATCATACGGTACTCGACATTCGGACTTGGACCAAGCAGGGATGGGCATGCCGGCACATTAGCTGCTGTACCAAAAGGTTTCGCCCTGTCGGGGGGTCCAAAACCCGCACGAGACCAAAATACGGAGGCCAGCTCATATCCAGAGACTATACCCTTTGTCTCATCACTTTCCACTTCCACCTCGCATCAACTTTTGAAGTCCATTAGGGCTTCATCTTCGCTTTCAAACCTGTTCTCAGATCGAGATATATTTCGTAACTTTGTGGAGAGTCTGGCCCAATCCCAAAGTCCTCAATATTCCCTTCAAGTCCTTCATCTTGCGCACGATCTTGGATTGAAGTTGCAGCAGAACGTCTACGAGTGTGCTGCATATCGCTTGGCAGCTTTGAATAAATGGGACATAATCCTGGATATCGTGGACGCTGGAAAACGACATACAGGTCGTACTACTAGTCGATTACTGAATTGGCGCACCAGGGCTCTCGTTGAAACACAAAGTTATTCGCACCTTCACCAGATCTTAGACGAGTTTCGTCACGCGAACCAAGTACCATCACGACGAACATTCCATCTAATACTAAGCGGTTGTTTGCGAAATCACGACTTGGAAGGGGCAAAGGCATGCCTGCAATCCATGACAGACAACGGATTAACGACAGACGCGTCTACTGATGCTTTGATTGCCAAGTTCTATCGACCATTTGCAGCAGATTTCCGAGTACGACGACGAGCACTAGAGAGTTTACCGGCTTTGCTTCCTCTCGCCAGCGTCACGGTCTTGAACAATCTTATTCAGGCGGCTTTAGATTCCCAAGACATTCCCAGTACTCTTCACTTTCTGGCATCCTTCGATCAAGCGAGTGTTAAAATAATTCGACCCCTAATCTCTGCCGATCTTGATCCCCTTCATACTCGAATTTTGGCAAATAAAGCGTCGATTCGTGATTTACCGTCGTTGGCGCATGACATCAAACCTAATGCGACTACCTTTGCAAATTTTATCAATGATCGAGCTAAGAAAGCCGATCTTCCAGGTGCCATGGGACTTTTCAAAGGAATGGCTTCGCTTGGAGTATCGGCGACACCAGCAGTCGTAGCGGCTCTTGTCCATGCCTACTTCGCTGCCGGGCAAGGAAACACGGCGATTCGCATGATTGAAGGAATGCAACGCACCATTTCGTTTCAACCATTAATTAACGATGTCGAGCCTGATGTGGAGCACGGAATCGATGGGCTTCCCTTCGAATTGTCTGACATTCCGCTCAATATCCAGATACTCAACGTGTTGTTCAGAGAAATTCTTCGACGACAAGGTCTGGACAATGCTTCCTTCGTTTTTTCCATTTTGCGCGCCAACAACATCCAACCAACCGCCAACACTCTTGAAATATTGCTGGCACACCTTAAGAACGTCGAAGGTGCTCATCCTCGTATTCTGTTTCACGTGCTTCGGAAATTTTCCTCCCCTGCTATACGGCCTACTCTTCGACATCTGCGGATAATCCTCAGTTCCATCGTCCGTCAAGAGATTTACTGGCATAGTGGCAGAGGATGGAGAACATTTGCAGCTAAATACCCAAGGTCGCCCAGAGCCCGTTCAGCAAAACTCCGTCTTGCTAGCATAACTTCACGATTTGACCCAACCGCGGGCATCGAAGTATTGAAACCGCCAGTACATCGCTCGTTCATGAGGTCGATCATGGAATCTTTGATCGACCGTAAAGTGAAAAGTGACCCCTTCATGATGGCTTTACGTATTCGACTTGAAGGCGTTCTGAATTCTGATATGGATGCTGCGCAAGCCGTCTTCCGCACCATGTTAGCGCGAGGGATCCATCCAAACGAGTACCATTTTAGTGCGCTCATGGAGGGATTTGTGTGCTCGGGTGATATCGGAGCAGCAACCGATGTCTTGAAAACTGCGGAGCAATCAGGCGTCAAAGCCAATGTCGTCTTGTTCACTATACTCATCGCTGCTTATGCACGAACGTATGATCCAGATATGGCTCTCCGAACTTTTCAGCAAATGACGTCCACCGGTATTTCGCCTGATGTTGCATCAATAGACGCTGTTGTCAGCGCTTTCTACGCCATCGGAGCATATTCAACTTCCCGCCGCTTGTTAATAACCTTATGGGTCTACATTCAACCTTTCCCAGAAACCCTCCGCAACACTGATCTTAAAACCCTGGCTATCCACTTCCGCACTTTGCATGGTTCAGCTCCTCGAACTATGAAGCTGAGCAAGTCACAAAGAATCACCCTTCATTCCAGAGTGAAGCGAATCTTGAACAGTTTCCGCTTCCACTTTTCGGTCAGAAACTGCAAGATCGCATTAAAATTTCAGCAAAAACAGGACGCCGCAACATGACTCAGGTGATTGAGGTTAGTAGGACTCGTATTGTACAGTTGGTACGTAGTAGCTCCGTGGAATCATGAATGTTATTTCCAATAAAAAACCTTGTGTGAATGGGTTAGCGAAATCAGCAAAACTTTGCGTCAAGCATCCGCAGTGCTTCCCGGACGCCATCCGAATGAACCTGTCGCACCCTTCGACGTCCACACTCCATCAAATATGCTTCATCGACCAATCTAACTGGAGAGTCACCTCTGTCCGCCCCAGATGTTAGTTCGCCACGCGTTTGGGTAGGTGGCGTCGGGGAAGTGACGAGTTGAGGACCCGAACATTTCGTACGACTTGCAACGACTTCCGCAAGTAGAGAAAGATCTGCAAAATCAACGTTCGGATGTGCTTTAAGCTTCTGCCAGGCATCATTTGTTGGAATAAACTCGGAAGATGATGAAGCCGCAGCAGAGTCCAAGGTAGGAGACGATCCTGAGGGACATATATTTTCACATTTCGATCCATTCTTACGACCGTTCTCCGCGCCAGAACCAAATTGACAAGAAAACCTATCGCAGGCAATGCACGCCGAGGTGGTGATCGCGGTGCAGAATGCTTTGCCGAAGGAATCATCTGCACATATCATGCAATTGGAAGGATCTCCCGAACAAGTAGCATCAGGAACCCCACTCCTGGCTTGAGAAGTCGGAGCTGGCTGCACATGGAAAACTGAGTTGACCGAGGTCCCGCCTGAACGTCGCTTGAGAGGTACGGGAGGTTGGTACTCGGGAAGGTTATCAAGAATTGATAAGTTTCCATTGGTAGATACATTAATATTTGCATCCCTTGTATCATGGCGCATGGGAAGCCCCGCTTCCCTGGGGCTCGCAGCACCCAGCTTGACTTCGGGGCTAGGGGCAATATCTCCATCCACAACCTGTGAAGTTATTATGTCACGACAGACGCACAGGGTGCCTTCATCACAAAACCCGCAACTGAAAGGTGGAAGTGGACGGATGTTAGCATCAGACTCTTTGAGGTCGTCTGGATGACTGAACAACGTTGAATCCAAATCAATGTGGCACTCGCAAGGAAGCGCAGAGAAGTGTGGGTTCGCCGCCTCATTTGAATCCGGAGTTGACACTAGAGAGGGTGGTGAAGGTAGGTAGGTCTGAGAAAAGGCGGGAAGGCATGTATAGGTACTTGAATTAGCCCTAGGTTTCTTCCTCGCAGGTAATTGAGAGTGCGGAGCACTTGAGGGAGAGTCCTCCCTCCACCTTTTCTTATCCGTCTCTATGGGAGGAAGCTGTTCCATTTGCGCAAGCTTTGTCTGCAGAGCACTATTCTCTTGCCGTAGTTTGGTGTTCTCCTCCTTGAGATGTTTGGCTATCCTCTGGAGAGCAACACTTTTGTCGATTTCGCCTTGTTCATAGGATTGCACTCGAGCTTGTAATTCAGCAAGCTGAGACTGTTTCCGTTCTCGGAATGCTCGTTGAGCCGCCCTAAGGTAAACAAATCAGAACCTGACCCAGGGTTTAGAGAAAGAGACAGCTCAACCTGTTTTGAACCCGTCGAGCTTTCGGTTCTACCTGAGCATTAGACCGATAAGTCTGAGAGTTCATATTAAGAATAACGGCAATTTGTACCTCTGAGCTTTCGTTGGCACTAGAAGGTACTGCCAGATCTGTCTTTGGTTTCCGACCGGGTCTCGGTTTTGGCTTGACCACCCATTCCTTGGATGCTGTTTGAATGTTTATGAAAGCAAGAAATGAACTTGAATGGTATGCTTTACCCGTTGCCCATAATTTGGTAGAAGACGAAGAGGTGGTTGACATGATCCAGGTTGTTACAACAAAAAATCGTTCGTTATCTGATAAGATGCATTCCAGATTACATAACCAACTAGGCAATGGGTCACGCTCTGGCTATGATTCCACAATCTCTTCCTCGATTTGTTCAATAACCTCATCAATCCAGAGCTCGATCTCTTCCTTAGCCTCTTCTTTCCCAGAGGACTGCATCCTTTCCTCGCCAATTTCTTTCCGTCTAAGATTTCGCCAAGCATTCCACTCGTCCACAAGTCGCTTACGGAGAGCGGTCAATTCTGCACTGACATTGCTTTCCTCTGCTGCATCGTCTTCATCGAAGGCACGGCTGTAATCCCGGAGGTTTTTTCTGATCTGCTTTTGTTTCTCTTTAGTGAGAAGGCTAGGGGGCCGTGGACGCCAAATAAATTGTTTGAATCGATCCTGAATCTGCTTTGTGAGTTCTTGCCCACGGAAGTCCCAGATAGCGAAACCATTTTCAAGCTGGATTCAGCCGAGTCAGTGATCAAATATTATTACCGACCACCATCATTCTTACCGTGTGGGTCCAGGCACTTGCACTTGTGGCAAGATACCTTCCGCTAGGGTCCCATTCAACATCTGTCACCCCGTAGTGATCTGCTGTGCCGAGGAGCTGGATACTGGCGCCCCACTCAGCTTGGCCTTCTCTACGGTGCGTATCTTCCGAATTGAAATCCAAGTCCCAGAATTCGAGTTCAGATTTACTGGAAGAACCAACGGTTGCAAGAACGACATGGCGTCCACGTGGCGACCATCTGATGGCATTGCTAGTACGCGACGGCAGTGTACCTATAGAATATTATTTTAGTCACAAATAGACCCATGAGCTATGCATCGCGCACGAAGAAGTTTAAAATCATTCTTTCCGTGTTCCAGCTGGTAGAAGCTGACATCAGTTTTGATTGTGATACCAGGTCCAGGGTTTCCCAGATTCGGATCGTTGCTGGAGACAATGGCAAATCGTTCGCCTTTTGGTTCCCATGAAAAGTCCATAACAGTGTCTACAAACACCAATAAGATTTTGAAATGTGGTCAGGAAAAGCAATAGAACATTTAAAGAATGTGTACCCTTCAATTCGACAACTTCCACTGGGTAATCTTTTTCTCGCATACGAAAGATTTCCAGGTTGCAGAAAATAGATTTTTTGGTCTTTGTGTGTCGATCCACCTTAACGCAGAGAAAATCTCCTTGATTTTGCCAGTAGAGTTTGCACTAGATACGAAAATGCTGAGTAAGTTTTAAGAGTAGAGAATTTATAAAGTACCAACCTCTGTCACATTGAACAGATTTTTCTGTCGCAGTATGGTGCGGCTTGGAAAACCAAGCAGTGCGACTCTGGCCGGCTGATTGAGGGCCTCGGGAGTCCAATAAACCAGCATATTTTCCCGAGTCTTTTTCGCAGTTTTGGCTCCAGATGCGCCAATAGCATCTTCTCTGTCCTTGTCACCCAGGGGGCACCATTCAAAGTCGACGACACCTTCGATTTTTAAACTCTTCTTCCCATGTAGATACATGCTGGGTAATTCGTGGACGCTAATCATCTGACCCGGCGTGATCCGCGCAACGAATTTGTCATCTGGACTCCATTTCAAGGCTGGCCATTGCATTTGTTTTTTGGAGGATGGAGCTTCATTCTCATGAGCGGTAGAGAAGGTTCGTAAGAGATCTCCGGACTTGATGTCCCAGACAGCTATGTTGTTTCCTTCGTCGTCTGGTGAAAAATATTGAGGCCCCTGCACGGCACCCTCGGGGACAATTATTGGCTCGTTTGACCATGTAACAAGGTATTGTTCGCAGGGAGAGAAATCGATTAATTTGACAAGCGGATGTGCAAAGCGTTGCTGAGGCTTCCACGACGGGCCACCCCATAGGCGAACACCTTGACGGTGAAGCGTGGCGACATATGTCCCCATCGGCGACCAAGCAACATAAAGAAAGTCCTTCCAATCCTACAACAACATTGAAAATTGGCCGCAAGGCAGCAATGGAGAAAAACATACCGGTTTGTGAGCTATTTCACACTGTGAAGGCTTTCCGTGCCAATTGATCAGTATCTCGTCCCCACGGTAAGTCACGTATTGATCACGACCCTGGGGATCGGCAAGCCATGCTCGTAGATGCTCCTGGTGGCGACAGCAAAAATTAGAATAGATGGAGTGAACTAGGAACTAAAAACCATACTCTTGGAGTGTAGTCCTCAAGTTCTGGCTCCACGTAAGTTTCATCGAGTTCTGCGTATTTCTCGATATCGCTGAACCGATTCACTTTGAAGGTATGTTTTGCGTCGAAAGCATGTCCATGAATGGTGGCCAGTGCAAGATTGGCATCTTCAGCATTCTTGAAGTCGACAAACATGGAACTAGACGAACATTATGAAAACTTGAAGCCTGAATAGAAGATGAAGGCTCACCCTTTGCTTTTGCCTGAAGCATTGTCCCAGGGCATATATATGTCGTCCGGCTTTATAGAGACGCCCTTTCTCGAGAATTCCTTCGCTACCTTAGTTAATAGTCTCTCCAGCTTCGACTTGTCGATTATAGGTACACCATCTACAACGAGGCTCTTATCAAAACTATCGTCATATTGGACCTGGTATCTGAGAGAAAAATGGGTTAGAGTGTGATAGCGCTGTGTAAACGTAACTAACTTGGCCTCGATGTCGGAGTAGTCAATAGTATCGTCAGCGAGGAAAGTCATTCTGGGGGAACACTTTTCGGACAAGCTTCTTTTTTTCGAGACGATGTTGTTTGTCTCTGTATTTTGGGCGGCATTACTCTTATGTAAAATTATTCTAGACATAAGTAGACGACGAAAGAAAGCTATGCTTAAGTGCCTCGAAATCAGGAAATTTTGAACCGTTTATTTATTGAAGCAAATCAATACTGCATTGCTTAATATCTTATTAATCCCTTTCCAGAGAACGAGTCCGAAATGACAAGTCCCGGTACATCAAAAATACTTGCTCTGTCACCCCCTGCCTATTGACGTATCACTCCATAACTATCAAGGTGGCGGTCGTAGATGAGTTGAGTGCCAACAAATGAACTCGAGATTTTCAAAACTGTCAAACTCCCAGAAAGGTAGTCAAGGATAGTGGCTATTTCCTCGGATAAGATATCAAATGGATTATTAGAGAATACCAAAAAGAGTATCAAGCCCGACCGAGCCAGTACATGCGCCTGAGTAGCAGAGTTAGGTTGATCAAACGTGTTTCCCATATACTGTCCACATGATTCTTCTACCGAGAGGGGTACATACATCGTGGTACATACATCGTGCTCTTGTTGATGTGTGTTCATCTCGTCAAGCGCTTACGCTCGGCCCGACTTTCGGAGCCTGAGTCTGTGACACTCGTTTTTGCATCAAAACTCGGTCATTGCCCGACTTCACCATTTCTTATTCAGAAAATTTGAGATTTCAAGGGAAGGCGATAATTGTATTTAAGAATGGGTTTGTAAAATTTTAGAAAAAATAAATCTTACGTTTGTGGCTCAGGATAAATGATACATCAAAAATTTGCATGTCCCAACCACATTTAGTGCTTGGCCTCATGTAACCAGGAGTCTAAATTCACAAATTGCTAACCGCACCTGGCTACCTCCGTGAACGCACGTGTGATGCCACTGTGATAGCATTGCCAGCTGATTCGGAGGCTGATTGCCAGGTCTGGGTCTGTCTGGCTCCTACTTTAAAGGCAAGTTGGTCGGACGTTACGCTTGGCCCCTTCGGTCTGTTCAGCATCTATGGAGTCTGCAGACTATAAACATGAAAAGCCCTCCCAGCCCAAGGATTTGTCAAAATCAGATGTCGACGCCGAGACGGCTTCGTATAGCTCTGAACAGCGGCGTCTGGCACTAAAGCAACAATGGAGCGCGTACTTTACAATATTAGCAGCTGCATTTGGTTTAATCAGCGATGGATGTAAGTGCAGTTTAGTAACTCTCCACTGATTCTGCTATCTTATCTTTGAATGCAGATCAAAACAATCTTATGACGATGGCTAATGTGGGGACTTGCTTAATTGCAGATGTCTACACAGAACCTGATTTTTTCTTCTCAAGGTGGTTTTCAAGACGCTTTATCCCAATGATTATACCCCCAGTGTGTCAACTAGAGTCTCCAATTCACTTCTTGTTGGTAAGTACCATCTATTTTGATGCCACTACCCTTGATTCCGTTAATAATCAAACAGGTGCTATCATTGGACAGGTTGTTGTCGGAATCATATGTGATAGAATAGGAAGAAAGGCTGCGCTCGTAATTACCACCAGCCTCATTGTTCTGGGAGCCACACTTGCGACAGCTGCACACGGTGCAGGCGGAAGTGCCGCAGGATTATTCTGGTTTTTAACCGTCGCCAGGCAAATCATTTTATTTAATCAAGTTGGGTAGTTCATTGACGAATCAAACAGGGGGATAACAGGTGTTGTAAGTGGGCTAGCACTCTGGCTCATCTTGCATATCACTCATTAAATCTTGTATTAGGGCGTTGGCGGGGAATATCCCGCTTCCTCAACAAGCGCTTCTGAATCTGCAAACGAGGGAAAGATCAAAAATCGCGGCCCAGGTATAAAATCTCTTGATTTCAGAACAGTTGATTAGTTGACTGACAAGTTCTTAGTGTTTATCATGGTGACAAATTTTGTCCTCACCGTACGTGGCTTAACTTTCATGATATAGGTGGTATTAAGTTTTGCAATTTGTAGCTTGGAGGGCCTTTAGCCGTCGCTGTCTTCTTAATTGTCCTATCTGCCGCCGGTGAAAATCACCTGCAAACTGTTTGGAGGGTTTGTTTCGGGATTGGCATACTGCTGCCTTTGACGGTTTTCTACTTCCGAATCCGGATGCTAAGTTCAAAGCTGTATCAACAAGGAGCCATCAAGCGTAAGCATAGTATTTCTGATCCTTTGGCAAGACTAACTCTCATAATCTTAACCAGGGCGTGTTCCGTATTGGCTTGTTATCAAGCGCTACTGGAAATCACTCATAGGAACCTGTGGAGCATGGTATGTACTTAGCCAAATATTGCGGAACAGCGAAGTCTCATGCATTACATATGAAAGGTTTCTATATGACTTTGTAGGCCGTTTCTTTTTAGAATCTATGATCTATGCCTCAAAACGATTGCTTGTGGTATCAAGATCACCTTCCCGAATGGCGTTTTTTCTGGAACTATCATCTCTAGCGTTATCCACGATGGGGACCTCAAGCGAACTGCAGAATTTCAACTTCTCTTGGGTGCCATTGCATTACCTGGCGTATTCATTGGAGCAATGCTCTGTAACCCCCTCGGACGGCGGTGGACCGTGAGAGCCATTGAGATACCGCATTCCATAATATATTAAAATTTTTATTCAGATGATGCTGGGCTTTAGCGGGTACTTGGTATTCGGTAAGATACTTACCACCTTCATAAATTCTCACAGCTTAGCGATGCAGGGCTGATCATTGGTTTAACTTATGATCGTATCACTAAAATCATTCCACTTTTTGTCGTTTTGTAGGTCGCTCTCATTGTTCGTAACAAATTCATGTGTCCCCATACTCACTGGTCTTTTGTGACACAGTTATGGCCTGATGCAATCCTTCGGGAATCTGGTGATGCTCTATTTTATCAGCATTATTGATGTTATTTAAATTTGTCTCCAGGGACCAGGAGACATACTGGGCCTGGTGAGCGCGGAGTATGTCAATGAATTCCTGTTTGAAAGAGCGTCAAGTCTAACCCCCGTCTTCCTATCATAGGTCATATCCGACGCCTATTCGGTATGGGCTCCTCGAATTTCTTTGACCCTTTGACTGGAAATGGACTGCTTATACAGAGGAACATGCTATGGGCTCTCTGCAGCAGTAGGAAAGGCTGGGGCCGCAGTTGGTACCCAAGCTTTTACCCCGATCCAACTACATTTAGGAAAAAAGTGGGTTTTATATATATCACGCTGTGGGTGCGGATGACTAATCGTTACAATTAGATGGACTTTCATTATTGCCGGTATGCTAAATGCGCCTCGCTGGGTATTGTATTCACTGATTCTAAACAACGACAGCTATCTGCGGAACAACAGGGATTATTGTCACGTACTTTTTTGTCCCAGATATGACAGGAGTGGATCTTGCGGATGAGGATGCGAAATTTATGGAATATCTTGAAGAGAATGGATGGTCAGGATTGGTTGGCGAGGATTCCAGTGTTGTGACCCAGGAGAAAAGTTAATTTATTACATAAGCAATGAAGAATTTTGTAATGCCACTGCCAGTAAATAAATTTCATGTCGACTCTTCAACCCTCTTTTTACTTCCGCTGGCTCACGCGCAGACATATACATGTACCTGCAAAGATAGCAACGGATTCTGTAAGACTAGTCGACCCCTCATACTCAACTGCTGAACCCACACTACAATCGGAACAGCCAACGAGGACAGGCAGTCTTGACGTTGATGAGTCACAAAAACGCGTGAGGAGACGAAAAGGCACTGGCCCCAGTCTTCTCGTCGAAAGCAAAGTGAAAGATTTTTTGGATCATGTTGAGTCTATCAAGGACACTTTGGGTCTGGAGGATCTTGAACGTTACAGACCCGACCGCCGACCTATGCCTACGTCACCTGAATTCGAAGAGCAGTACAATACGCTCTGCGATACCTTGATCCACGCTTTCACAAAACAACAACTCCGAGTTTTTCTCAAGCTCTATGGATTACATCTGCCTACGAAATCTACAAAGTCAGCACATGTAACTATGATCATGGAAGATGCATGGTCGTGGCCATCTCTGGAGAAAATAAAGCAAGAAAAGATTGATTGGACGGAGATTTCTCATCGTAGTCCGTATTTTCTTCGCTTCTGCTCTATATGAATCGTCATTCCTTGTAGATTTCCCTATGGACCCCAAGCGGTCCTTTCTACTCATTGGCAAAGGTTTGTCACTGTCTAATTCGCCGTGGAAACTTCTCATGGGTCATGTGTAGATGGCACTGATCTCCTCAATTTATCCAAAACTTACAACGTCCATGTGGCTCTGTTGTCCAATCCGCTCTCATTGAGGGTCGAAGGCTTGAATGGTGCTTTGAATCGATTTGAAGCGTATTTGAAGAACTTTGATTCCGTTTGTTGACACATTTTTCCCGTCAGTATTGTCCATTGACCGCGACTAGGATATAGAACTTGAAGTCACGTCTCTGCCTTTGAATCGAACTATACCTCCAGAAACTGCAGAGTCAATCTCACGCCTATCTGGAGCATACCTGGAATTTAAGCGTGATGCGAAGGTGAAGAGGACAGTTCGTATCGCATTCCATCTCACTTTATCTTTTCATAGCTTCATATCACCTTTCGGCGAAGTAAGGCGGAAACGGCCGTAGTTGCAAAGCGACTTACCGTTCAAGCTGCGTTCGAGGTCTGCTCCTATCCATTTCTCTATGAATTGCTTTTAATAGAAAAATACAGCGATTAGGTGACTCCACCCAAGCAATTTATCTTCCTTTACTCTCGCCTTCAATCAGCCAACCCTTGTCGTCTCAGTCCTATTCGCTGTATCCGTTTTTCTCGCCGCAACCTCTACCGTGGGGAATCCAGTCAAGAAATGCTTTCCGGCTTCGACGAGTTGGGAAATGGCTCAGTAGTGATAGTCTACCTGTTCTACAAAACACAAATGTACTGTCTGGCGCTGGTACGGCTCTGTCTGAGGAAGGGTAAGTCCATCTATGTGTTGCTTATGTCATCTCTCATTTGAGCCTAGAAACGACATCAATATAAGGGTAGATTTACTGGAAAAACTAGGCAAATCTTCTGGGAATTATTCATCAAGGACTTTTACAGCCTCGTGCGTATATCGAAATCATTGTCCGATTTTGAGCTAATTGTATTTGCAGAGCGGGCCATTTGCTCATTTTGTCATCGCTCTCTGAGCCAACGACGCTTATTCCACCGCTCAGAGGGCCTCAGGATGTGTCTACCGTCCTTAAATGGGCAAAAGATCATCCCAACCGCGTTGTCTTCCACCCAAGGTTCTTTTTCCGTTCCATTGACAGGATTTTGTTAACGCTCGAATAGCTTACCGAAATCCTTGATGGAGTCTCTTCCCTATAAACAACAAGTTCTTCGCAGATTTGTTTATGTTGCGCAGCCATTGCAAAAGGATGGTTCTGCCGATGGGCAACGATCAACCGAGCTGTCGACAACCTTGACATTTGAAATCGCATCAGAGAACCCGGCAGCGGCATTGTCGACCCCGAAGGTATCTTGTCGACTGGGCATGGAAGCTGGTATTGATTTATTGGTTCCTGATCGGTAATGTTTTTTAGGCGATTGATCCTAATTTTTGCCCAAATTAATTGGATTAATAGCATCACTGACCTTCAGTTTTCTGCAACCGACTCGGAAAATCTCCATTCTTCTCAATGGCCAGAAGAACTGCAAAGTTTAGTTGATCAGATAGAAGGGTTCGTTCTTTATCTTTTTTCGACAATGGTGTACCGACTCGGTCTCGTATGTGCAGAGACAATGCTAGTCCGGACATCCCGCTTTCGTTCAGATATGGTCACACCGACTATGCTCTGCACTCAAATTCGACTGTCCGGCAAAATTACAAGACAGTGGCAGAACACGATCCACAAGCCTCTATATTGCCTTCAACTGCTGACTTCATGATTGAGTCTATCCTTGATTCCTCGACCAATGAAACCCGAACACTTTGCAAGGTCAGATAGGGACTGATCATTTTATTTTCGAGCTGCATGCTGACTTTCTTTTTCCTAGGTGACATGTTCAGATCACACATCTGATGCAGAGTGGCAGGCTTTTCTTTCCAAATGTGATTGGCTCATACAACTTTTCGAGGAAGGGGAAAAAGTAAACGGGCCCGACATGTTCACCGTGGAAATGGAAGGACATGCTCCAGATCGAAAAGAATCTCTACTTCAACGTGTCAATGGCTAATGGTTTCATCCTATCGTCCAACTACATTAAAATGGATTTTATTAAACAAAGTAAACATATGTATTGCACATTAATCATCATTTTTTGCGTGTGGCTTTCTCTTTTCGTCTTTTGGCTCGTACCTATGTTATCCGTAAGTTTAACACATAAACAAAGTTTAATTGACATACTTCTTTCTTCATCCGGGCGTCAACCATGGTGTACCGTCCCTTGACTCCCTTGGGTCGACCTTTGAGACCTTTGTGCGCACCTTTCGCCACAACAACCTTTATGTCCTTCTTCGCTGTTTTACCTGTTGATGTGCCTTTCCGCATAAGTTTCTCGATTTGTTGAGCCTTTTCTCGTTCTGACATATCGGATGTCGCATTAACACCTTCAGCTTTTTTCATGGCTTTTTCAAGTCTCTGAGCTGCCTTGAACTTCTTGCGAGCCTTAGCTTCTGCAACTTTTTTGATGGGTCTGGCATCCAGAGCTCTTTCTCTCGCTCGCAGTGCAGCCATGGCTTCTTTGGTGACCGGCAGATTAAGTTTATAAAATTTTGCTTCGTCATCAAGGAACCAGGAAGGAAGGCCTTCTTTTGAATTGAGAGAATAACGGTTGAAGCCTTCGTTAATCAGCTGGGTTTTGGTCTTTTCGCGATTTACAAGTTGCTGTGCAATCGTAACGGCTTCAGGCGTAGCTAGCCCAAACTGTTCTGATACAAGTTAGTTGAGGGCTAGGTATCAAGTATAAAAGACATCACTTCTGTTTTTGGCTCGTATTTCATTGTTTTGTTCCTCGCTGTCAATGTTCCACACATCGGACTCATCTTCATCTTCAGCCGCGACGAGATCGAAGTCATTGCCGTCTTCGTTGTCGTTTAATGAGTCCTAGAAAGTAAGTTGAGTGCGGCCACATAATATATTTGAATGGCAAGTACCCACGTTTTCTTCATCTTCATAGTCGTCTGAAGTGTCATCATCTTTGTCAGTAGCAATGTCAGTGCTGTCGGAATCACTAAGACTGTTCAAATCTTCTAGTCCGGTGAACACATCTTGTGAGAACCAAACTTGAGCAACTGTGTTTGTAGTCTTTCCAGATGTTGGCTGTTTGAGCTCGGTTATTAGGCGTGGGCGCTTGCTAAGTTTCATGACATTCTCCATCCGTTTCCGTTTGCGTCCTGTTGTTGGAGACGTGTCCTCAAGGTCCAAATCTCCGGATAAGCTATTGGCATCGTTGAGTTTTGCATCCTGCATCCTCTCCCATCCTCCCTCTTCACTCTCGGACCCATCACTAACTTGCTCTTGTATCCCATTCCATTCTTCCCGTTCCGAATTTTTTCGCCTGGCCTCGTTGACTTTAAACTTGGCGTCACGCTCGCGCAATCTCCCTTGATAGGCGTCATACAACCCATCCAGCTCTACCTCCAAATTCCGTAAATTCTCCTCTCTTTCCTCTTCTGAATCCATTGCATCAGCATCATTGTCCTGCCCGTCTCCATCTTTCCCCTCTACATCACTCTCAATGATTACGTCACCAGTATCATCCGTCAAGAATTGTGCAGAACTGCTTTTGCCTAAACCGTTCTCTGTCCGTTCAAGGTCGAAAATATCATCTTGACCTAACCCCAGAGCTGCATCATGTTGCTCCATCCCGATATCCAGCGGTGCAGTCATTTGCAACTGCATACGCTGAATGGCACGCGTTTTGATTTCGTTCGCACGCCGTCGTTCGCGCTTGGTACGGGCAGCAGATTCTGCATTCAATCTTTCCAGCTGCTCAGACGTTAGAATACCGCACAAAATAGTTCAGGGCGAATAACACAAACCTCTTTTGTTATCTCTTCCTCTTCGTCAACAACCTCGGCAACCTCTTGATGCTCTGTTGCATCCTCAGTATCCTTTGATTTGACATCAAGACCGAGCTAGAGTCAAAAAAGATCGATAATTGAAAGGTGATCCGGCAGTCAATCGGCTTTACCTCTTCCCTAATTGCTAAGCGCCATTTTAATAATGCTTTGAAGTCTCCTTTGCCCAACACTTTCAAGTCATCACAGTTAGCAATTATATCTCCGGTGGTTATATCAAGAGACAGCCATCTGTGACCTCCTTAGTTAACAACGTTTGCTTGTGCAGGTAAAAAAGACACTCACTCCTTTTCCTCTTCCGTCAAGAAGGTAATTTTGTTGATGTTGCCCAATATTGCTATTGGATCGTGTCCCTGCACAAAATCGCTTGCTGGAATCGCTTTGAACAACGTATAATCTCCGTCAGCGTATCCATCACGATGTCGTCGTTTCTTTTCCGGGTGAAATACATTTGCCTGTGCATTGCCCGGGGTTATCCCTTTGTCCGTAGGCATTAAAGTAGTAAGATCTTTGAAAACGTGTCTTGGATCTAGGAATTTTGGGTCTATGTGTTTAGGAGCGAGGAAATTCTGACAGACAACGAAAATTTCAGCAGAAACATTTCTGTGAGGGGAATTTCGAATTAAACAGCAGTAGTCAGCCGTAAACAGTGGGCTTACCTCGAAGAGGGTGGTTTTGTAGCTTCAACTTTGCCAAATAGTTGATTGAATACCCAGATCAAATTGTTATAGTCCACGCTTCGGAAAACTTTAGTAACAAATGTTCCACCTTTGACTAGAAATTCGACCGCAAGTTTCAAACTCATCAACACAAGCTCAGACTGGCTGTAAGCATCTTGAATCCAAGCCGTTCCTACGTTTGGTGCACCATCATGAAGAACGACATCGGCTTTCCAGTCTTTGAGCTCTCCTCGGATGAGATTTCGACAATGAGGAGTCGTAATGTCCGCAGAAAATGTGACAACACGAGGGATAGGTTTTATGGGTACAAGGTCAACACCTGAGAGGACCCTTGATGAAGCAGATCTCAAACATTGGGAGTTAACTTACCAACAATAACACTGTTTGCCGGCATGTATTTGCTCGCCACTTGCAGCCATCCTCCTGGTGCAGCACAAAGATCAATGGTACATCTAGCTGACTCGAGTATGGAATATTTTTTGTTCAACTGGATGAGTTTGAAGGCGGAACGAGCACGATAGCCTTGCTCCCTGTCAGAGGAATCAACGCACAGCTATATTTGTGATATAAAGCACGTACTTTGCAAGTTTATAGTACTTGTCAAGACGACCCTTTCCTGTCTTCTTTTGAGCCTTGCCCATGATCAAGCGAGTCTTGACAAGTTCAAGTCGAGAAAACTTTGAAAATTCACAATCGTAGTCACATGATCCTTTGTGATCCAACTGAACCATTACAGACAACTCAATCGCTCTCCCAATTAATCACAAATGGTAAATGTTCAAGGAAGCTTGATTTGACATATGACACAGGCATTATTATTGGAAAACGCGAATAGCGTTCGGTCTGTGCATGATTTTTGGACCCCGGTTGGTGGAATTGGATAGTTTCAACAGAGGGGCTTTCGGAGGTAAGGTAATCCACCAACATTGAAAGTGGTCTACGACAAAGATCGGGAATAACGTCAAGACCGTATCCATGCATAGGAACTGCGTCGAACTATGCAATCAGTGTCCGCGATTTTGCGAATTTGAGCGGGCTATCAATATTATATCAATCCCTGTCTTCGAGGTAAGAATTGTTTCGGCAACAAATTGCGCAAGTGCTCTGTAAATTTTTATCCTATCCTTGTAGTTATATCATTCTTATAATTTAATCCGCTTATTTTTGGGTCGTCATAAAAAATCACGTGATAAACCCCCGATTCCACGGATTTGGGGGCGGATTTCGCGGGTACGAAACACAGGGAGCTGGATCCCGGGGCCTAACTACTACTATCATCCTCGATTTTCATGGTGTTTGGGTAGAACGGTGAGTGATGTGTGGTTGAATAATGAGCACCATGACGCTGTTGGTGCTACGTGCACTGGGAATAAGAACGCGTCCACGTGACAGACGCGAGGTCGTGTCAACTCCGACGCTTTATTAGTGGTGCATAAAGTGACAGCTCAGAGGCGTTACCTTTGACAATGACCACTAACCAGGCTTTCTTCGCCTCAGCCGCCTCTTCTTTCCATCCTATGCCCTATTTTCCTTCTGCACGTCCATCAGTACCCTTTCATTCAACTAGGAATCACCAGCGTCCTCATGACATTCCTCCTGCAGGAATGGATCCACAGCCTACAGATCCAACTGTTGTCTTCATACACCCTCCCTTCAAAATATTTCCTAACTCACATCTACACTCTGACGGCCTCACTTATGCTCTAATGGCTGACAATCCAGAATGGTTTTTAGATGCCAATGACTTTATTTCAGAGCACAACTCAAATCCTCACGCGATATCTTATCCACCCCATCTAGAGCCACCCCGTGGATGGTGCCCTGCGAAGAAAAAGGATCTCAAAGAACGTGGTTCCGAAGGTTGGCCTGAAGGTGAAGAACCAAGACTGCGCTGCACCTTCTGTAGAAGGACATATGCTGGCGTTAACGCGAAAAGTATGTGGAGGCGTCATGTTTTCGAAAAACACAAGATTGCCATGTCTAATCGTCGGGATGGAAACGATCGTCCACGAGGACGTGGCTCAGGCAGTAAGCCTTCGACTTTGTCCCGTTATTTTATATCCTCTCAGACATGCGATTACAGAAGAGAACCGGCAACACCTGCCAAATAGGAATCGCGATGAAAATCACGACAATCTCATCAGCATGGTCGTTGCCCCGCAGACTGATCCTGAGAACACATCCCACAAGTCCCGATTCCGCTCTATCAAGGGTGCGGGAGTCCCGCGAAATCTTCGCGAACGTGGGCGCAAAAAGAGCTCTGAACCCATCGATGGACCATCCACGCCTCCATTATTGACGAAGGATTTGCCTAAGCCCGCCGAAGATAATGAAGAATCTTTTCCACCGCTTAGCCCTGTGACTCCTCATCCCAGCACACCTTCAGATCCTCCGAACATCTTGAGTGAAGCTTCTGGTGAGCTCATTGGCACCTCTCCAGCTGTACCTCTTCCTGTCGGCCCAGACACGCCATATGACCCATTACAGACGCCGTCCTTCCGCCATTCACCCCCGCGCCTTCCCTCTGACCAGCCATGGCGTTACCCCAGCCCAAGCCACCCCCTTCACTTACGCACTCGTGAACTCTCATTGAGCATGTTACTTCCAAATGATCCAAGCCCCATCACTACAAGCGTCAACGCAGCGAGGGGTAGCCCTTTAACTGTCCACTCCACTCCTCTATCACAGGCTGGTCCATCAACTGAATTTGATATCATCAAAACGCCAGCACGGTCAAAGTCTTCATTTTCTAAACCATTCACGAAACTCTTTCGGGCCCCAACGCCTTCTCCTCTCGGTTTCAGAAATGAGGCGCGTAGCAGTGGCGCATCACCCTTTGATCTAGCACTTCGATCGGGCCCAAGGCGACAGAGAAAACGACCATTGGACATCTCAGAAGGCTGGGAAAACTATCTTGTTTCTTCTTCTGACATATCCGTGGGCAGCACCAATAACGATCCATTCGCGGTCTACAATTCCTGGCCTCTTACTGAAGACCGTGTTGTATCTCTAGTTCGTAATCCGAAGCCATCGGAGTTTGACAGTCCTGTACTCAGAAGTGGGACGCTCATAACGGCGGTTGGACTAGGTATTGGACTCCTGGATCCATTCATGTTTCCTCGAGAAGAGCCGTTAAGCGATGTTGCAGACAGCGATCTCAAAGATATACTATCGTCTCCATGTTCCAAGCAGGCACATCAGCGTCTTAATGGCAAGCGGACGGCTCCCACGGTGATGACGGTGGGCAGCAGCCCTCCTGAGCCTGGTCCTACAAAGAAGAGAAGAATCACACCCTAACCTCCAGTTGCACTTTCCGTCCTTGGTTAACAAATTCCCTCGCTTTCGCTAAATATGCTGTCTCATGTTGCTTTGTTGAAAGTTAGGCCCCTTCGTATCGTATGTTTTTCTTTTTGAATTATTCTATGTGTATTCAGCGTTATCTTGATATTCTTACTATCCGTGTACATTTATTTTTTGATCTCTCCTTGTTATGTAACTGATATCCCATTCTTTGATCACGAGGAGGTATATTGTACGTGAGAATCGATTATGAAATCAACCAATTTTGGCATTTGGAAAAACCATACCTCAAACCACGAGTATCAACCATTACCTTCATCCGTTTGAGCCAACTAGTCAAGTACTTGCTTTTCTTTCCTCCTATTTGGTGTGCTAAGAAGAGAGTCTATCTGAAGGTATGTTTTCTGGCCTTCTTGTAGATCCAGCGTGTCATCGCCACATACTGATGACTGTCCAGTAACCTCTCTAGTGAATTTCTCACTGTGAAACGATACGACCTTCAGCTCTATAACCTAAGCAATTACAATGCAAGCCATTAAATGTCGGTTGCCTGCTGTTCCATTTGACCCAGCTGATTTGTTGATTTATCATAGGTGTCGTCGTAGGCGATGGCGCTGTCGGCAAGGTGCTTATCGTCCAAAATTTCCTTGTCCAACCCACTAATTCTTTTTCTCACTCTCATAGACGTGCCTTCTCATATCTTACACGACCAACGCATTTCCAGTATGTTGTCATACTCCTGTTTAGTAATTACTATGTTTGACTCTCGAGAAGGGGGAGTATATACCCACTGGTGCGTCTTTCTAAAGGAGCCGTTTATGTCAAACTGAAAATTTCTGCCCATAGTATTCGATAATTACTCAGCAAACGTCATGGTGGATGGCAAGACGATCTCCCTTGGGTTGTGGGATACGGCTGGACAAGAAGATTATGACCGCCTCCGCCCGCTATCCTACCCTCAAACGGATGTGTTTTTAATATGTTTCTCGCTTGTCAGTCCTCCTAGTTATGAAAACGTACGAACAAAGGTAACTTTTTTATTCAGCGCTCCATGGCTTCACTTCTGACGCCCACCGTTTCAGTGGTATCCTGAGATATCGCACCATGCGCCATCGACTTCCATAGTCTTAGTGGGCACTAAACTTGACTTACGTGAAGATCCTACGACTATTGAAAAACTGCGGGATCGGTGAGCCTGTCAGTCCGGTGTATGATACGCGATGCTCATCATCGCCTTCAGTCGCATGGCTCCTATACAGTACTCACAGGGCGTTGCAATGTGCAAAGACATTGGAGCCGTGAAATACCTTGAATGTTCAGCTCTTACCCAGAAGGGACTGAAAACTGTTTTCGATGAGGCAATCCGGGCCGTCCGTGAGTTTGACAGAATCTATCATTACAGAATATCCTACTCAGTTGCTGGTAGTGAACCCACCTCCCCAAGTCAAGAAAGGCAACAAGACTAGGTCCTGCATTATTGCATGAAGCTGTGGCGATTGGACCCTCGATCTCATTGGAAATGGATATCTTTTTCTCTTATCATATCACGCCAATTTATGTTCTACTCAAGCTGGTTTACGATTTTTGTACTTATGAAAGTTTCTATTGAAAGTTGGTTCCATGCTTTTATCTGGATGCCAATTTTTGGTCAAGTTATTCCTCTCGTTCCCTCATTCGTATATTTCAGGCTTTGTAAGAACTAATGCCCAGTCAAAATCGGTTCGGAGCTGAGCGAGATCAATTGAATTGTAGTTGATTGATAAGATAACTGTCGCGTTTTAGACCAAGATGAGAGAAGGGAAATATTTAGTCACTAGAGACATAAATATTTTTAAGACCAAGAAATCATGTGAAATGGATTTCTTGTTTGTGCCTAGGCTCCTCGACCTCGAAAACCGATCGGGATTGGCCGAAGCTTGAGCCCGATCACACTGAAAAAATTGGCCAAAACCTGAGCAGTCCTTCGAAAAGATTAGATTGGCCAGAGACACTGCTGGAAGGGGACTATTCTGTGGTGTGGAGAATTGTAGTAGAATGTATTGCAAGACCATTAAAATCTGCAGGTAGCAGAATAATTAATTCTTATTTACTTCTGCCAAAGTGCAAAATATAAGTAGAATCTGGCAAGATTTATATGTTCTGCCTCAATTTTTGCATTAGGTAGGTACATTACATATTGGGCTAGGTATAATCTTACATTCTGTTCAGATTCTAATTGCCTTGAGATTTGACACAAAAGGTAATAATCTACCTAATGCAAAAATTGAGGCAGAACATATAAATCTTGCCAGATTCTAATTAGTGATGCCGAAGTTCGGTTCCGAACTGATGCAAGAACCGAGAACCGAAAGAACCGAACCGTCAGTTCAGGTTCAGTTCAGTTCGGTCCACGGATTTTGGGTTGTCAGTTCGGTTCTCGGTTCTATGATTTTTTACATTCTGTACATATTTTGTTCTAATTTTTCTGTTACAGCTG
>Ga0193743_1000364_pt1 | contig 35743 bp, 33 predicted proteins | sample L2c2metaG_FD_143038 | JGI IMG/M metagenome (GOLD analysis project Ga0193743, IMG submission 143038) | Soil microbial communities from a riparian zone of the East river system, Colorado, United States - L2c2 | ecosystem: Environmental > Terrestrial > Soil > Riparian zone | place: USA: East River... | reverse complement strand
TTGGATTAGGAAGGATGTGATCTTCGGTTACCAGGGCCTCTACCAGCGACTTTGCTTCTGTGATGTGCCTCTAACGTATGTCATGACCACCCCAAGACGAACCAGCGTTGGCGTCCGTCCTGTGCTTTCTTCGTCGCCGCCAACAAAGTGGCCATCTAGCCCGATGATCAGCTCAGCGGCACTCACAATGGGGGGCCAGACCTGCGTGAGGCCGGCTTGTGTCGACGGCAACACACGCTCGCGGCCAGCCCACCATGCAAGAGGTGCGCCGGCGAGTGCGGCGGCCACGCCCGCGATGCCGATAGCGTCACTGCTGGAGATGTCGAGTTCCGCTTGGCACAACCACCACACCGCGGCGAACACGGCTGCATCAGCCAGGAGAGCGAGACCCCACAGCATCACTCGCCACACGACGTCACCTCGCCCCACTCGCCCGGCGAGACCGGCCCTGCGCGCAGATCCTCAACAAGATGCGCCTGGCGAGCAACCGTGAGGTACTGAGTGCGGGAGTCGGCGAGAGCGTGCGCGATGGCGGCGGGTACTAGGGACCCCTCGACGTTGTCAGTGATCTTGGCGATGGCCTTGGGCCATTTGGCGCCGTAATCGGGGACCACCTCGCGCAGCGCGGCGCAGAACCCCAGCGCCCCGTCCCCGACCGCGAGGATCGGGGCGCTCAAGCAGCACAGGTCAGGGTTTGCGGCCCCAGACCTGGAACAGCGTGGGGTAGCGGGTGCGGGTGTTCGCGTCGGCGAGGTGCTGCCGGATGCGCAGCAGGCCCGCATCGAGGTCAGCGGTGGTGAGCGAGTCGGAGTCGAGTATCTGCTGCCGGTGGAGTTCAACGAGGTACGGCAGGTAGTCCCGGAAATGGTGCCCGACGGGGGCCTCGATGCAGTGCGCCGCGACTCGGAGGTCGACCAGCCCCGCGTCGGAGAGCAGTCCCGCGATCCGGCCGCCGATCCCGGCGTCTCCGGGGAAGACCTGAATGAAGGCGCCTTTCAGTCGATCCCACTCCGGCAGCGGCGGCTGACAGGTCCACGAACCCAACTCGAGATCCTGGAAGGCTACGTACCCGCCGGGACGGGTGATCCGGATCATCTCGGCAACCACCTCGGCCGGGCGTGGGACGTTGATGAGCAACAGCCGGGCGTGGGTGAGGTCGAAGGTGTCGCCGGGCAGACCGGTCGCCGTCGCGTCGGCCTGCACCAACTCGACCTCGGCCAGCCCGCGCTCCTCGAGCGACTGCCGCGCCGCGGCGATGTATCGGAGCTCGCGCTCCAGTCCCACGACGTGGCGGGGGAGGACACGCTCGGCGAGCACGTCCAGTATGCCGAGCGGGCCACATGCCACGTCGAGGGTTCGCCAGCCCAGCTCGACACCGATCTGCTCCACCAGGTTCTCTGCGGCGGGGCGCAAGAACTTGCACTGTTCGAGCAGTCTCAGCCGCTCGGGCTCGTCGGTGCCGAGCGAGTAGTCACCGTGGGTCGCTACCGCCGAGCTGCGTTGGACCACTGTATACCTCCTGGTCAGACAGTCGAACGGTCCGTTGATACGAGCCGCACCGCGAACGACTCTTGCTGGGTCTCGTAGATAGACTGTCAATGGTTGATAGACGGCAAGGATGGGCGAGGGCCCTGGCTCGCTATGGCCCAGGACGGAGCTACTCGCCGTCGCGCTCCTCGAGGAAGAGGCCGAAAAGCTATTTACGCCACCCCTGACGCCCGGACTGCCTGAGAGCTCAGGTTGATCGCTAGCTCGAGATCAAATACACCCTGGCCAGCGTCGCTTCCAACACGACCTCCGGGCAACCACCAGCACGGGCCATCACCTGCCCCAGGTACTCCGGGTCGTTGGAGATCCGTACCGTCTCCAGATGCTCACCAGTAGATCTGGCCGGTTGTATCGGAGACATGTGACGTTCTGGAGGACTGTGGTTGTGACCGCACCCCAAACCAGCGACGAGGAGCTCGAGGCGGTGAGCCGGCACATGCTGGGGGCGATCTGCCGGGATGTCGAGGAGTATGCGGCGCTCGAGGACATGGTCAAACGAGACCTGGTGGCTACCAACATCGACACCGCCTGGCTGTTCCTGAAAGTCCTCGATCGTCGACAGATGCCCACCGACGGGCAGCTGGGCCTGCTCGCCTCGGCCGCTCGTCAGCGGGCACACCAGGGCATTCCGCTCGCCGCGCTGTTGCGGGCCTACCGCGTCGGGGCACACGCCATGTGGCGGCGACTCAGCAGCGCTCGCCCAGACCTCGACCCTCACCTGCTCACCGATTCCACACTGCGCTACATCGATTGCGCGAGCAGCGCGGCCGAGGTTGCCTACATCGCCGAGCGGGACGAGATGCTCAACTCACTCGCGGAGGCCACCCGATCGACACTGTCTCGCCTGGTGGAGGACGACTTCGAGAGCCCGAGAGCGCGCCGGCGCGCGCTGCGCGCCCTAGGGCTCGACCCGGCCTGTCCACACGTCGCAGCGGTGATCGCGCCGAAAGCCTCGGCCGCGCATCCCAAAGGTGTGGACCGCGACTTGGCCGAGGTGTTGCGGGAGGTGCGCCAGGCTATGCCGAGCGCCGCCTGCGCGCAGTTGGGCCAGGGTCTGGTCTTGCTAGTGCCCGCGGGGCATACAGATGAGTGACTTCGCTTCTTCGCGCCGCTCTCCAGCGAGGATCACCAAACGCCAACCTTCTGTCCGTTGGCATCGGCCGATCGTTGAGCGGCGACGACGGGCCGCGCGCCACCGTCAGGGAGGCAGAGCGCGTCCGAGCGATAGGTGAGATTCTATTTCCGGATCGTGTTATCCACGAGTACGACGCGACGGACTTACTCAACCTGTTCCAGCACGGCAACGAGCGACCGCAACACGACTGGGCATACATCCCAACACTCTCGATTACCGACTACAAAAGGCGGCCCAGGTAGGCGGTATCGACATCACCAATTCGGAGAAATCATTCCGTTTCCAGCTTGCGGTCCGATTGTTACCTATATGTTCACGGAAGTCATGGCTGACCGGCCAGTCCACTGAACGACATTCAGATGATTGCTGACGGTTGACGACGTGCGTCTGACTCTGTTCACCAATCCCCAACAGGGGGCTTCCTATGATGACCTTATGGCCACGGCGACGGCCGCAGAGAACTTGGGATTCGACGGGTTTTTCCGCTTAGATCACTACCTGGCGATGGGTGATGCGCCGGGCTTGCCAGGGCCTACCGATGCCTGGGTGAGCTTGGCAGGGCTAGCTCGAGACACCACTCGTATTCGCCTGGGCACCCTCATGACTGCGGCTACCTTTCGCTTTCTTGGGCCGTTGGCGATATCGGTTGCGCAGGTGGATCATATGAGTGGTGGTCGTGTCGAGTTCGGTTTCGGTACGGGGGGCTACGAACCCGAACACCGGGCTTACGGCATTCCGTTCCCAGGTCTGGGGGAGCGGTTTGAGCGGTTCGAAGAACAGCTGGCCATCACCGCTGGACTGTGGCAGAACCCAGTGGGACAGAGGTTCTCCCATGGAGGCCGACACTATCAGCTCAGCGACTCTCCCGGCCTTCCCAAGCCAGCACAACGCCCGCACTCCCCGATCATCATCGGAGGCCGGGGGACCCGGCGAACTCCGCGGCTGGCTGCACGGTATGCCACCGAGTACAACTTTGACTTCCCCGCCATTGAGGAGATCGCACCGTAGCGTGAGCGGCTTGCCGCGGCGTGCGAGGCGGTCGGCCGCGTTCCTTCGTCGCTGGTCCTCTCCGCGGTCGTTTTGTTGGTGTGTGGGCGTGATGACCAGGAAGTCGCTCGGCGCTCGGATGCCGGCGGGTTGGACGTGATCTGGATGCTGCGCCACGGTCTCGTCGGTTCCCCCGCCCGGGTTGTCGACCGGATTGGCCAGCTTGCCGCCGTCGGGATCACTCGGTTGCATCTGCAGACGCCTCAGCAGTACGACATCGACCACTTGGAGTTCTTCAGCCAACACGTATTTCCCCAGCTAGCGTGATCCACTTGAGACCTGCTCCCTCTGCGGGGCGTCGTAAACCAGGCCGACAGGTAAGGGCAGGGCGAACTCGCCGCGGGCGGTCTTGGCCAGGATCCCGCCGCGCAACCGGGGCTCACCAACTACAGTATGAACTGTCCTTCCGCCAACTCATTGGTCCTGTTCTCTGCGCGACACCCGTTCGGGAGTGGTTCATAGCGGGCGCTGAGTGGCCCAGAATGCGCATTGATGTTGTTGGTCGAAGTCGTTGCTTGTCGAGCTGGTGCCCGGTGCCAGTGACAGCACCTGGCCGCTGGGTTGGCGTTCTGGCGCTTTGGGTGCATTGGGTGCATTGGGTGCATTGGGTGTTTGGGTGTCTACGAAGCTTGCCCAGTAGTCGATCATTTGTCGTGACAGCTGCTGTTGCGCCGCGTTGAGGGGGAGCCCATTGAGCTCGAACAGGTAGGGCAGTTCCAGGCTGTGTGCGGCACCGAGTGGGAACGGGGTGCCGGCGACAGAAGCCGAGACCGGCGCCGTGGTGTCGTTGAATTCGTACTCGTAAACGGGTACCGCCGCGGAGAGTGCTTGCGCCATCTCGGAGGTGATGCACGCGAAGCCCCCGTCGGTCGCGGCCGCGCTGAACGCGATGGGTGCCTGACCGGCGAATCGGCTCAGTGGGTAATGTGCCAACGCGTTCGGACCGGCCACGGCAGCCAACGCGGCGGGATACTGGGCGGGGGTAAGTACCTGTTTTGTGGCCTGGAACTGCTCGGCGAGGAAGAATCTGAACTCGTCGTGGTTGGTGCCGATCAGCGTCGGTACCCTGGCGGCCTTGCCTTGCGCCATCGCCTGAGGTGGAGCGAGCGGCAATAGCGCGCCGCCGGCGACCGGCCCGGGAATCTGGACCCCGCCGAGGGAGAAGAAGGCCGGCGAGTCAAGCAGCTGGGACGCCGGTAGCGCGCGCATGCATGATGCCGCGACCGCAGGTTCGGATTGGCCGCAACCGTGGGCAGACGCGTAGCTGATGCTGGCTTTCTCGGCCGCCTGTTCGGTGCCTTGGGCCTCGCACGGGGGACTCTGCAGAATCGCCGCTCGGAACAATCCGGCGGACGCGGGCGAGACCAGGTGATCGCACACCGACATCGCGCCGGCGGACTGGCCCGCGATGGTCACCTGGTGGGGGTCCCCGCCGAACGCGGTGATGTTGTCCCGCACCCACCGCAACGCGGCCTGCTGGTCCATCAGGCCGAAGTTGCCTACCTGCCCACCGTCATGGGCCAGCGCCGGATGAGCCAGGAAACCCAACGCACCGAGCCGGTAGTTGATCGTTACAACCACCAGGTCACCAGCCTCAACCAAGCGCTGCGCACCGTAGCGGTCTCCTCGGCCACTGACGAACGCCCCGCCGGGCAGCCACACCAACACCGGGTGATGGGCCCGACCGTCGATCGGCGTCCAGACATTGAGAAAGAGGCAGTCCTCGCTTATCGGCGTGCCCGGGTCGACCTCGGAATTGGGCTGCTGAGGGCAGGCCGCGCCCGGCCTGGTGGCGTCCCGGACACCGCCCCACGGCGCCGGGCTAACCGGCGGCGCCCAACGCAGAGGCCCGACCGGCGGGGCAGCGTACGGGATTCCCTGAAACAGCCGGTGCGTCGCGGTCACCGTGCCGCGAAGCTCGCCGGTCGATATCCGAACCGTTGAATCGGGCGGTCCACCCGGATTCCCGGCGCCCGCGCGCGGTTGGGTACCGCAGGCCGAAACCAACACCGCGAGCACCGCAAATGTGATGCTCACAGCGGTCCTGGTGCCGCACATCCGGTCATGACGCGGCCGTGCGACGTGCTGTCGAGCTGTGGACAATTCAGGACCCTTTCAAAGGCCAAACGCACAACAAACTCGGCCGCTCAGGAGTTCGCATCTTGGCGCCGAAACAGACAGTACATCTCATCGATCGACAATGAGTGAACAGCGAGATGACGAGCAACTGTGGACAGCAATCCGAGGAGCATCCCGACGCCTGCACCCGCGCGGCGGCGCGGTGTGAAAGGCTCCCTCGCACCGGCATGCATACCTGACCGTGTTAGTGCAGATGCCCTGCGAAGAAGCTCTCGATCCGGCTCCATGCGTCTGCGGCGCTAGCGGGTTCGGGTCCGATGCCAGCCAGGCGCAGGAGCGGGCGGAGGAATCGGGGACCGGTTTCGGCGTCGTTGAGGAACGCGTGGCTCGCCGCGGGGTACTCCTTGACGTCGTGGGTGACGCCTGCTTTGTCGAGCACCGCGTCGAGACGGCGCGCGGCGCCTTTGAGCGAGGGGTCACGGCCGCCGTAGTTGCCGAGGATCGGGCAGGCGTTGGCGAGCGTCGCATCGGGGTTTCGAGGGACTTGGCCGTAGTTGGTGGCGGCGGCCTGGTAGCCCGACGCGGCGGTCAGCAGTGCGAAGCCGCCGCCCATGCAGAAGCCGATGACGCCGATTTTGCCGGTGCAATCCGCCGCGCTGACGAGGTAGTCGCGCGCGGTAGCGATGTCGGCCAAGGCGCGTCCGTGCCCTTCAACCATCGCGCGCATCGTGGAGACAAGACAGCGTGCGGCTCCGCCTGAGCTGTAGAGGTCGGCGGCAAGGGTCAGGTAGCCGAGGCTGGCGAGCCGGTCGGCGTGGCGGCGCATGACGTCGTCGAGGCCGAAGATTTCATGGATCATCACCACGCCGGGCCACGGTCCGTCTCCAGCGGGAGCCGCCAGGTAGCCACGCAGCGTTCCGGAACCGCCCCGTGCTGAAGCGAGTTCGGTCAGGTCGAGGTCAGCCATGGGCTCACTTCCGGTGTCGCATGGGACCAGCGGTCGATGCGTGCGCCCGCCGGGCAGCAGCACATGCCCCTGCGAGGCTCGGCGAGGGAGTGTTGATCAGGCTGCCGGTGACGGCGGTGAGGTGCTGTGGGAATTTGGTTGGCGCACCTCCGCCGCCAATTCAGCAGAGGCATCCAGAATGTCCTCGCGAGAGTCGCGGTCGACCTGTGTCGCTCCCCGTATCGCACGAACCACCATGCACAAAATCGTCGTCGACACACATTTACGAGCTGTTGACAAACGGTTGGTGGTCACGCGCCTGATCAGGCCCGCTTGGAGGGCTCATGGTCAGACGCTCACCGCAGTGGGTCACCGGGCGGCGTGCAGCCGTTCCACCGCCGCATCGATCCGCTCATCGGTAGCGGTCGCCACCGCCCGCACGTCGTTCGCCACCCACGATGGCGGCACCGCACCGGACGGCACCGAGCGCGATGGCTGCGGGCCCAGGTGCAGTTCGACCTGGTGCTGGCACGGGGGGAACGGGATGTGTCAATGCGGGCATCGAGGCGGCCGGTGGCGCCTGGATCGAGCACCACGACCGGCCCCTATTCGCCCGAATCGGACGCGTCGCGGACGAGCTCCATTAACTCCCTCGCTAAAATCGCCCGACCAAACAGCAACAACAAGCAATCTCGCGCATAGGCCATGCGTACGGCTGGCCGAGCCTCACAACCGAGGCCGCCGGCGAACTCCTCGGCGGGACCCTTAACTTCGCGGCATTGGACCGCGAATCTGGCCCACGTCGCGCAGTACCAGTTGTTCTCGGGTTCGGCCTGGCTGCTGTTGCCGCTGGGTGGTCCCCGCTGGGTGTTGTGGCTGCGCTGGGCTGGTCGGCTGCAACGCATGCCTTCCTCGACCGCCGCTGGCCAGTTCGGAGGCTGTTGGAACGCACCGGTGAACGTGGGTTTGCCCACTTGCGGCAGCCGGGCTGAACGGCATGTATCTGAGCGACCAGGCGTTGCACGGGCTCGCCTTGCGTGCGTGTCGCTGCGGTGATGTTATCGGTGACCCCGTGGACGCGGCGTCACCGGCGCGGGGCGCTTTGAGTTGCGCCATACTTCTCGGTTGGCGGAGCTGGAACGGCGTCAACTTGACGACTCGCTGCGCCAGCTGCGCGTCGCCCTTGAACGCACCCGTTGCTGAGTCCGCGTGCCAGCTCGACCGTTCCGATGGACATCTTCGGACTAGGGTGACCAGTTGATCTCAACGCTGTTCGGGTCTATCGCACGCGCCACCTCGCCCCGCTGCCAGCTCGGGCGCAGCGGTCATGGCATCGTGACGTCGCGGGACCGACGCAACACCGCCGGCTCGGAGAAACCGCTCGAACCCCTCGGTCAAGATTGTTTCTGCCCTGGGTTCACCCGGACTGCGGGTTGGCGCTCTATGCCACCGCGTTGTTTCCGCGCACCCGCCAGATGTGGGCGAGCTGTAGGCGCTGTTCCAGCTGCCACTCGGTGGCCACGTTCATCGTCTGTCTATGCCCGGGTGGTAGGCAGTGGGGGTGAGGCGGGACGAACTGCTCAACTGCCAGCGCACTCGAGTCGCGCGGTGACCAGGGCTGGACAGGCGAACGATCTGGCTGCTCCTCGTGGGACTGTGGCGTCACCTCGAGGGGTCGTGGAGTTGGCTCGTGGGCTGGCTCCAGTGTTGCGGCAGCATTCTGAGCAGGCCGAGCGTGCGAGCCGTCTGCCCGAGGCAAGCGTAGCGGCGCTGCGTGACGCTGGCCTGTTTCGGCTTGGGGTGCCCAGTGGTTTCGGCGGTTTCGAAGCCGGGTTGGCCATGGTCTTGGAGGTCACTTCGGAGCATGTCCGTCCAGCTCATGGGTGACGGCTCTGTCTTACGGCGCACAACACGTTGCCTCGGCCTTCGGTGAGCAGGTGCGCCGCGAGCTGTGGAGCGAGGGCCCTGACGTCGCGATGTGCGCCTCGCTCACCGGCCACCGCCTGGTCGCGGCTAGGGTCGAGGGCGGGCAACTACTCAGCGGCCGGTGGCCGTGGTCCTCTGGGGCCTACCAGGCTCAGTGGGCCGCGCTGGAGATACCGGTGGCCGACGAACATGGCGCGGTTCTCGACCGAGCGATGGCGCTTGTCCCGATGGGCGAGCTCTGGATCGAAAACACCTGGGATATGGCAGGCATGCGTGGAACCGGCAGCCACACCCTCGTGAGTGACCGGGTCTTCGTGCCCGACCACCGAATCCGGTCCTTAACCGCGATTATTCAGGGGCCGACGGGGCCGATTGAGCCGCCGTACCGGGTCCCGCTAGGTTGCCTGGCTCTCACCCTCGTGGGGCCCCTGTTGGGCATGGCGCAGGAGGTGTTCGACCAGACGATGCGGGTTGTCGCCTCTGGAAAGCCGCTGGCGGCTTCGACATACACCCACGTGGCGGACTCGCCAAGCATGCAGGCCAACCTGGCGGATGCGGTCAACCTCATCGATTCCGCGCGGCTGCACCTTTTCCGCTCGGCCCACCAGGTGGACGAGGCAGCGACAACGGCCGCCGAACTCGACATAACAACCCGGGCACGGGTACGCATGGATGCCGGATACGCCTCGAAGTGCCTCCGCGAGGCGGTACACCTGTTGCTCAGCGTGAGCGGTGCAAGCACCTTCTCCCGGATCAACCCCGTCCAACGGTACTGGCGTGACCTGGAAACCGCGGCCCGCCATCCGACAATCAGTACAGAACTCAGTCGAGAGATCTACGGCCGAGCCCTGGTGGGCAGCAATGACCAGGTGAGCTACCTGATCTAATCCAGTTGATCTTCGGGCCCGCGCCGCTGCTCCAGGCCAGAGTGAGTCCCGCCCGGACTGCGTCGTAGTCCTTGAGCAGGCCGGCGGCGAAGCCGTGCAGCGGCGTGATGCCGCTTGCTCGAGCCTTGGCGACCCAGGCGTCGAGGTGTTGGCCCTGGCATTCTCCCAGCGAAGTCGCTGACCAGTTCGTTGATGACGTGGTGACATTGCGGGGCGTGTATACCGAGATCGGGGCCGGGCTGGGCGGGGGTGGGGCTGGTGCGCCAGGTTTGCAACAACCGGCGTACCGAGCGCTCACTGCCTCGATAGCCGCGAGCACGAACCTCTTGGGCGAGCCGGACTGCGTTGACGCAGCCTTCGTTCCGTCCCGCGAGTTTCACGTCGGGGTGGGAAGGCCGTACGGCGGAATCTGCTCGGCAGGGTGCACTTCAGGTTTCGATCGGAGACTGGCCCGTGAACTGTGCAATAGACTCGTCCTACAAATTGTTGATCATATGTATATGTCACTAATCGATAATCCAAGACGGGTGCAATTGAAGGGCTCTCTGTAACGCAAGATCAGTTGCCTAAGTCTGAACGCGGAGTTCAAAATGCGTGTTTTGCTAACATGTGATGCGGCCTATTCGCACTTCATGCCGATGGTTGCGCCGATGGCACAAGAACTTCAGGCGGCCGGACATCAGGTCGCGGTGGCGACCGACATCTTTCCATCGACGATTTGTCGATGCATGAGTGGCAGGCTGTAGTTGTGCAGGTAAGGGAACTGGTGTGGACGGACCGCGAGGTCGTGCGGAACCCGCGGTTGCTGAGTCGGCAACCATACGATGAAGGTTGTGCGGGATGTAGTTCAGTGAATCGTGGGTCGAAGCGTCAACGGGTCGCCTTGCTCGTGCTCGGCGCCACGCTGCTGCTGCTCGGCGCGTGCGCGGGGCAGTCGTCGGCACCGGCACCGGCCCCGAGCCAGCAGCCGGGCGGTGCGGCGGCGAACCCGCTGAGCGATCTGGTGGCGCTCGCGGCGCAGCGGATCGGTACCGGGGATGTGGTCTCGGCCGCCAAGTTCGGCACACCGCAGGCCATCGACGACCCGGCCCGCGAGAAGCAGGAGCTCGATGCGGTGGCGGCGGAGTCGCCCGGTCTGGGCGTCAACCCCGCCGAGAGCGCCCAGTTCTTCCGTGACCAGATTGAGGCCAGCAAGGTCGTGCAGCGCGGGCTCTACCAGCTGTGGACGGCGCACCCCGAGCTGCGGCCCACCACCAAACCCGACCTGAGCAAGACCGTCCGCCCGGAACTGGACGCGCTTACCACCGAGATCATGCACCAGCTGCAGGTCACCGCAGCCGCGCGACACAGTGGGGCGCAGTGCGCCACACAATCCGCCGCGGCGGTTGCCGACGCGGCCAAGCCGCTGGACCAACTCCACCGCGGCGCACTCGACGTGGCGACCCACGCCGTCTGTGCGCCTGCCTGACCAGCCACGACGGGGCCTCAGGTGTCACGACAGAACCGGGCACAACCTGACGGAAGTTCACCGCCACGCCGAGCTCCGCACCAGATGCAACTCTTGGCGGTCTTGGGTGGAGAAGACGAGTTATCAGTCCGGCCGATTCTGGGGATCCGATGACGAGGCCCGGTTGGACAACGCGCCAGTCCTTGTGGCCCTGCACCGGCTTGTCGACGGCCTCATTGCGGTGATCCGGCTCTACCCGATCGAGCTCAACCAGATCCGCTGCGATGCCGAGCTCTACCCCGCGTACTCGCCTATGACGAACGGATTTCGGCTTTCCTGGGGCGGGCCAGCGGCGAGGGGCTCGTCCGCACGGACCTGCCCGACGGGCTGGCCCTGGCGCTGCTCAAACAGACAGCTCATGTGCTGGCCCAGCAGTTTGGCAACCTCGATCCGGGCCGCCTCGCAGGCATCGGGGTACACATCCTGCTTAACGGAATAGGCAGCGGCTGACCGTTGCCGAACATGCTTGGTGCCCCAGTCCTGAAACGCGGTTCCCGGTGAATCCGCCGGTATCCCTAGGTGGGTTCTCGGTGGCCAGGCGAACGGCGAGGGCACGCAGGCCTGCGGGGATGCGACCGAGCGGGCCGGGCAGGAGTCGTGGTCCAAGCGCGGCGGCGCTGAGGAGGTTGCACGGTGGGGTGGCGGCGTATCCCGGCCAGCACCCGGCGGACCATGTCACGCCGCGCGCCCGACGCAGCCCGCTTAGTCAACAACGCCGGCTAGGGCCAGCTCGGCGTGTTCGAGGAGCTGCCTGGCCGATGCGATCGAGAGGCAGTTTCAGACCTGGCCACTCTCGACCCCGCCGAGGCGCTGGGGATGCGCGGGCCGCGGCGCTGTCTGATCGGATGGAAAGCGGACGGCGTGTCCGCCGCCCGCCGAACTCGTGGCGAGTCCTGGTCGGACGGGCGGGAAACCCTCAGCAGCAGTACAAGTCCCCTGGGTAGCTCATTGGGGTTGGCGCGGCCTCCACGGTGTCATGATTGTGGACATCACGCTCTTCACCAGCTCGTCGGAGTCTTGATCGTCCAGTGTGATTTTCCCGTCGAGGATCAGGGAGCTGAGTCCGTGCACCAGGGCCCAGCAGCCGATCATGGGCCGACCCGGGTAGCGCACCCCGCCACCGATGACCACGGACCCGGGCCGCACGTGCTCGGGCTGGATGATGCCGGGGACGCCGGCGGCGGCGACCAGGATGTCGGCCCGCCGAGTGTAGCGGCCCCAGTTCGGGACGCCGGTGTGCACCACGGTTCGTCCGCCGCGGCGCCAGCACCCAGTTCTACCCGGTCGGCACCTGCGCCATCGGCACCGTCGTGGACCCCCAGCTGCGGGTGCGCGGGGTGCGCGGTCTACGGGTGGCCGACGCCTCGGTGATTCCGTCCATGAAACCCCAACGCCACCGTGGTCGCGATCGCCGAACGCGCGGCCGCGCTGCTCACCGAAGACGCAGGCCTGGCGTAAATCCTCAGGCATCGCGGCCGACCGTGTCGCGCACGTCCCTATTGAGGACAGTACGCACAACCGGCCAATTTAGGACTCCCCATTGATCTGCCATACTGAGACCACAACAGAAATGGACGCCCGCATACATCGCGTATAGCGCCCGTTGATCTGGTCGACGTACAGTACTTGTGATGGTCATACTTTTGGTTGGGAGCCCTGGTCTGGCCGTCTATCCGAGAGTCTGGGCCCGTCAGTTACCTCCTGTTCCTGACGGGCCCGGTCCGGTGCCCATATGTGCGGTGCGATGGACAGCGAGAAACCACGCGCGCTAGAACGTGAGGAGCGGGGAGGGGCTCGACCAGTTGATAGACCCGTTCAGCGCTCCCTCCTCGGCACGGGAACCGATCACTCACGCCAAGCTGTGGGAACGCGTTCCTGTTTCGCTGCGCATCGCGACAATAGATACGCGGCAGTTCCCGTGGAGCGACTGCTTCTACAGTCGGGGCCCCGACAAGCGCCGGACCATAAGCCTGGAGCAGCTCCCGGAGCCCGTCAGGCATGAGATGGTGTGGTGGCTGTGTTGGGTCTGCGAACTGGGCGAAAAGGTCGACCAGCGGATTCTGGAGACAGTCGTATCGTACTTGTACGAAATTCTCGACGAGCGGCGAGCCAGTTGGGCGGCTCCGCTCACCTCCTTCGTCGACCTTAGCCTGGATGACTGGCTGAAAGAAGCGAAGAGCATTTACTTTCGAAAGCACAGCAGGGCCTCGCCGGCTAGCTTCGACCGTGAGCTACTGCGTGCGATCGATCGGGTCCGATCTCCGCTGGCCGCTCGATATGAATGGAACGAATGGTGGAAGGCCGACCGATGGGACCCGATCCACGACCCACGAGTCCTGACGCGACAGGGCCACTTGAGAGTAACGTCTGTTATTGACTGGTCCGATGTCGCGCCGGACTGGCTTCGCGAGGCGGCAAAGTGGTGGATCTCTAATCTACTATCCGATACGCGCATGGCATGGACGAGCGCTCTCAACTACAAGTCCGTGCTAGCCGCGCAAATCGCGCCTTACATCGCAATGCACGATATACAGCCGAAACTTGTCGAGAGTCCAAAAGAAGATCTTCGACATTTCTTGCACGACTTCGTCGGGTACCTCTCACGACGAACCGTAGCGAAGGGCTCCCGCAAGGGAGAGCCGGTTGGACCGGCAACTGTCGCGCTCGCGCAGACCGTCATGAGCAGCTTCTACAGGTTCATGTTCAGCCGCCGCGTTGATGCATCCCGGATTCTCGACGAGCCGCGTTGGGAGGATCTGGACCTCGCCCACCTCGACCTCTGGCCGGCCGATCAACGGATGAGAAGAGACACCGTCCATCGCACGGATCGCGGTGCTCAGCTGGCCCCCGCCCTCGCGGGACCCCTCATCAAGAACATTGACGTCCTAGGACTTCCGGCGGAGTACCGGCGTCGCGTTGAATTCGGCGCCGGGCCTGTGGATCTGGTCGGGCTTGGCGACTCCCAAGCCCTTCGAGCCTTCCTGATCATGGTCCTGACCGGACTGCGCGCCTCCGAGGTGTTATTGCTGGACCAAGAACCTGTCGCGCCTTTCGACGACGGGCGAGCTCGAGTTGATCCGCCGCGGCTCGATCGCACCGGGCAAACCCCGGTAGCCCTGCTCCGGTATCGCCCCACCACAACGATCCAGGAAGAATTCAAGACCCTCCCTGTCGGTCCATCCCTGGTCGCCATCATTCGTGAACAACAGGCCTGGATCTCGGGTCAACAACATCGCGAGATCGACACTCACAACATCGACACCACCGATTCGCTACGCTTTCTGTTCATGAGACTCCTCGGGAACCTGCGTGGACGCAAGCACTATTCACCGGCAGTACTTACCGAACGCCTGAGAGCACTGGCCAAGGCGCTGCGTCTTGTCGAGTCAAAAAGTGACGAATCATCGTGCATGCCTCCGACGAACAGGTTGGTCCAGGCCTCACTGGCCCTGCCCGTCCTCGATTTGCTGCCGCCCGCGATAGTGTGCAGATACCAACTCTGAGACATGGCGGGCGGAGTAGATCACAGCCATAGCTGGACGCCGCCCCAGTACGGTGACATGGTTGCTATGTACATCTCCGTGCAGATTTGAGCTAACACCCAGGGGTACGGGTCGGCGGGCGATGTGAGATTCTCAGGAACCATTGCACTGGAAGGGTCGCCGGGGTATAGGTCAGACGCCAGCTATAAGCGGCCCATTTACCTTCACAACCATATGAAATCAGCGCCTCTTGCGGACATATACGCAGGTCAGGGACGGGACGCGCACATTCTCATAGCGACTCAGGTCCGAACCTCGCTTTCACTCGAAAGAGTGGATAACCTCTTTGCGTTAGCCACTCGGTTCAATCCCGATGACGAGTTTGGAATTGTTGTTCCGCTGCGCTAAAGTGATGATTGCCAGCGAGGCTCCCCCATCGTCGCTGGCAACGCGAGGCGGCTGTCGACTGATGCCGCCCAATCTGGAAAAACCAGGAGAGTAACTGTGATCAAGAAGGTTGGAATTGCGGTCGCTGCGGCCTCGGTGGCGCTGCTCGCTGTGACGCCGCTCGCGTTCGCCGACGACGGCGGATCTCACCGCCAGAGCGGTCTGTTGAACGTCCAGGACACCTCGGCCCAGGTTCCGGTGCAGCTCTGCAACAACTCGATCGCTGAGGGCGTGCTCGGCGTCCTCTCGTTCGGCCAGAAGAACAAGGACAGCCACGACGGCGACTGCCACCAGAAGAACAAGGCGGGAAGCGACGACTGATCGGTTTTAGCCAACCGGAACAGGGGTGCCGGGCCGTTCAGCCCGGCACCCCTGTTCGTCGGCGTGTACCGTGCCAAAACTCGACGCCACGCCTGCGACCTGCAGGTTCGCTCTCCAGCAGGCCCGGTAATGATCATGCGATGGCCGCGCGACTCCTCTACCTGACCTTGACTCGGATGCTGTCCTGGCTAGCGCTGCTCTGCCGTCGAAGAAGCACATTGATCGCCGAGACGCTGACGCTTCGACACGAGGTTGCGGTGCTACGCCGCCAACTCGGCCCAGCCCGCCCATCCTGGTCCGACCGGGCATTCCTGTCCGCCCTGGCCAGGATCCTGCCTCGCGAACTGCGCCGCCATCGCCTCGTCACACCGGCCACCCTCCTGGCCTGGCACCGACGCCTGATCACCAAGAAATGGACCTACCCGAGCCCTGTACCGTGCCAAAATTCGACGTTGGCTCGGTGACCTGCTGTTTTTGTTCGTTCCAGGGCCCGTGTCATGATCACCGACTGTGCTGTTTCGTCTGACCTACTTGATCGCGGTGAGGTTGTTCGGCTGGCTGGGTTTGCTCCTGCGCCGCTCCTCGACCAAGGATGTCGAGATCCTGGTACTGCGCCACGAAGTCTCCGTCCTGCGCCGCCAGGTTGGCGCCCCACGCCCTTCCTGGCCAGATCGCGGAGTCTTGTCTGCGTTGACACGGCTGCTGCCCCGCGAACTATGCCGACACCGCATCGTGACACCAGCCACGCTACTGGCATGGCATCGCCGTCTGATCACGCGGAAATGGACCTACCCGAACCCGCCAGGACGGCCCGGAATCGACGCCGCGCTCCGCGAGTTAGTCGTCCGACTGGCGCGGGAAAATCCCCGCTGGGGGCATCGCCGTGTGCAAGGAGAACTCATCCGACTCGGCCATCGCGTGGGTGCGGGCACCATCCGACGCATTCTGGCAACCGCCCGGGTCGGTCCCGCCCCGCGAGGAAGAGACACCGCGTGGCGCGCTTTCCTGCGCGCGCAGGCAGCGGGCCTGTTGGCCACGGACTTCTTCCACCTCGACACCATCGGCCTGCGCAGGCTCTACGTCTTGTTCGTGATGGAGATCCGCACTCGGCGTGTCCACATCCTGGGCGTGACCGCACATCCGACCGCGGGCTGGACCACGCAGGCAGCCCGCAACCTGCTGATGGACCTCGAGGGGCGGATCTGCCAGTTCCGGTTCCTCATCCGTGACCGAGACACGAAGTACCCCGAATCGTTCGATGCGGTGTTCGCGTCCGAGGGCATCGACGCGGTGGAGATCCCGCCGCGGACCCCGCGAGCGAATTGTTATGCGGAGCGGTTTGTCCGCAGCGTCCGGTCAGAGTGCACCGACAGGATGCTGATCTACAACGAGCGCCACGCCACTAGCGTCCTGGCCGAGTTCGCCTGCCATTTCAACGATCACCGCCCGCACCAAGGCCGCCAGCAACGCCCACCCAACCACGACCCGGCCATCATCATCTCGCGGGACGGCCCGATCCACCGCCACCGCCTCCTCGGCGGCACCATCAACGAGTACCGACGAGCAGCCTGAACCGGCCACCAAACTCCAGCTGAGAGCATGACTCGCAGGGTTTTGGCACCGTACAGGGTGGTTGGGGCCGAGGACCCGCTCGTAGTCGGTGAGGGTGGTTTCGTAGAGCGGGATGGCCTTGTTCAGCTGCCCCGCCGCCTCGTAGGCGTGGGCGAGGTTGTTGCGCGAGGCCAGGGTGTCGGGGTGGTTGGGGCCGAGGACCCGCTCGCGCTTGGTGAGGGTGGTTTCGTAGAGCGGGATGGCCTTGTTCAGCTGCCCCGCCGCCTCGTAGGCGCCGGCGAGGTTGTTGCGCGAGATCAGGGTGTCGGAGTGGTCAGGGCCGAGGACCCGCTCGCGCTTGGTGAGGGTGGTTTCGTAGAGCGGGATGGCCTTGTCCAGCTGCCCCGCCGCCTCGTAGACGCCAGCGAGGTTGTTGCGCGAGGCCTGTCGGGTTCCAGAACCCGGTCACCGCCGCTGATCTGCTGGTTTACGCTGCGCGTTCGTACTCGTTGATCAAGCCCCCCAAAATGGGTAGGCCTCTGATTTGCTTGTGATGTGATGACGAGTTGAGCCGGACGTCGACTTGCGTCGCAGTGAAAAGATCCCCGGCGCGGAGTAGTTAGGCGCCTTCTTCGCCGAGGATGGTGCCGATACTGGCTACCGCATCGGGGCGCCGAATCCGTAGCCCGGCCAGGACCGCGATGCCGAGCAGCAGCCACAGCGTGGCCAGGTAAGGAGTGAGGTTGAGTGGCGCGGTCGGCGTGGGGTAGATCGATCCGAACAACGCCGCGCCAAAAACGGCGGTACCGATGACTGGAGCCAGGAGCCGGAGGGCCAGGTTGGCGCGGTATTCCGCTCGACGAAAGTAGGTGACGGCGGCCACGCATAGGCCGATGTAGACCACGATCACCACCAAGGTGCCCAGCGTGGCGAAAAAGTAGTACACCGACATCGCCGGGCTGGCTCCGAGGTCGGTGCTGGCCAGGCCGTACCCGACGAGCAGGGCCAGCACGGTGCCCAGCACGGTGACGGCGACCGTGGCCACCACTGGGGTCTGGAACCGCCGGTGCAGCGTGGCTAGGCGGGCAGGCAGCACGCCCTCGCGCGCCATCGCATACATCGTCCGGGCCGCGGCAGAAGCGCAGCCCACACACACCACGAACGCCGACAACAGCGCCCCCAACTCGACCATGGCCCCAAGCGAAGGGCCGACGAACCGGGTGGCCACCGTCTTGAGCGCGAACGAATCCCCACCGAACGTCGCGCCGTTGTCCACCCCGAACCCGATCGAGAGGCCGTAGGTGGTCCACAGGTAGAAGGCCATGGCCAGGATCACCGAGGTAAGCACGGCCACCGGGATGGCCCGGCGGGGGTTGTCGGTCTCCTCACCGAAGTCGGCGGCGGTCTCGAAGCCGATGTAGGAGGTGATCCCCAGGATGATCCCGTAGAACACCCCGGAAAAACCGCCCTTGACCGTGTGACCGAACGTGAACGGAGCCCATGTGTTGCCCTGCGCGCCGCCCCGGACGGTCACCACCACGTCGACGACGAGGATCAGCGCGACGGTGAGGACGCCGAGGAGCAGCTGAACCCGGGTGGTGACCGCGATCCGCACCACCGCCAGCGCCAGCAGAGCCACCATGCCCACCACGAACACCGGCGACCACCAGCCGTCGGGCAACCCCAGCAAGTCACAGGCCAAATAGGCCACCGCCGCCATGGTCATCGGCACGAAGCACAGCACTCCGAACGCGTACAGCCACCCGGCCAGAAAGCCCCAACCCCGGCCCAGACCCCGGCTAATGTAGGTATAGGCGTAACCGGCGCCGGCCATCCGCCGGGTGAACCCGACCACCACGAACGCCAGCGCCAGACAGCCACAGCCGCCCAACAGAAAAGCCAGCGGAGTCGAGCCGCCGGCCACCGCCGCGACCCCGGGCACGTTGAGCAACATGGCCATCCCCGGCGCCAGGATCGACACCGAGATCGCCACCGCGTCCCTGGTCTTCAGGCTGCCGGCCGCGAGCCGGGCACGCACCGCCCCTGACTGCACATCGTGATTCACCATTGCTCGCTCTCGTATCGGTGGGTGTTCAGTACAGCCACCGGTGAGCGGCGAGCACCTCCGCGTCGGTCCGCTCGGCGGCCCAGGCCACGTCGGCTTCCCGCACCGCCCGGAACGCGTCTGCCAGTTCTTCGCCCAGGGCGGTGCGAATGCGCTTGTTGCTCATCAGCGCGTCGAGCTGCTCGGCCATCGTGGAGGGCAGGGCGGCGATCCCGCGCTCGGACCGTTGGTGCTCGGTCCAGGTGCCGGGGTCCTGCGCAACCGGCTCGGGCGGGGTCAGCCCGTCCTCGATCCCGCCAAGGCCGGCGGCCAGGACAGCGGCGATGGCCAGATGCGGGTTGGCCGAGGCGTCCGACGGCTTGAGCTCGATATTGGCATTGCCGGCGCCGACCAGCGTCGAACCCGGCACCAGGCGCAGCGCAGCCTCCCGGTTCTCCACCCCCCAGAAATCGTAGGCGCCCGACCAGTACCCGGGCCGGCGCCGATGCAGCGAGGACAGGCTGGGCGCGGTCACGGCGACGACCGCCCGTAGGTCGCGCAGCAGGCCGGCCAGGTAAGCGGCACCCTCTGGTCCCAGCTCGCCCGGGCCGGACCCGCCGGACAGCACGTTCTGCCCGGCGCGCGACACCGAGGTGTGCAGGTGCCAGCCGTTACCGACCTGCCCCAGCTCCACCAGCGGCGCGAAGCTGGCCCGCAGCCCGTGCGCGCGGGCGGCGGCGTGGATGGTCTGGCGGGCCAGCACCTGATGGTCGGCGGCGGTGACCGGGTCGGCGGCCACAATGCTCAGCTCGTACTGGCCCGGGCCGTACTCACCATGGAATTGGTTCACCTCGATGCCGTTGCCGCCGAGGTCGCGCAGCAGCTGCTCGGCGAACTCGTCCACCGCCAGCATGCGCAGCGGCCCGTAGGACGGGCCCTCGTGGGTCGGGCGCAGCTGCTCCGACCCCGGCTCGGGCCGCAACAGCTGGAACTCCATCTCGTAGCCAGCCAGGAAACTCAACCCGAGCCGCTCGCCTCGCTCGACCTGGCGCTCCAGCACGCCACGCTGGTCGTACGGCCACGGCGAGCCGTCAGCGGCCACCTGCCGCCCCGGCACCCAGGCGAAACCCGGCTGCCCGGACAGCCGCACCAGCCGGTCGCACTCCGGGACCAGCCGGATGTCCCCCGACGGTGTTCCCAGCCCATCGTGGCCGAAGGTGATCCCATCGAGCGAGTCGAACACCGCGAACAGCGGGGTGATCCCGATACCGCGCTCGGCTACCGACTCCAGCCGGCTGACCGGGACCGTCCGCGATCGTGAGATGCCGTTGTTGTCTACCCAGACGACCGTGACCCCGACTACCCCCTGGGCGGCCAAGTCCTCGGCGACGGCCCGCACCGTTTCTCTCGTCATTTCGACCCGCGTTCCTCGACTCGCCGTGTGGCAGACACCAGCGCCAACATTGGTCGAAATGTCGCAACACTTTGTTGATGTTCGATAAATAAGCGGTCAACTTCCAAGAAAATTAGTTCAGAGAAACCTGCATCCGCTTGCCCCATGCTCCGGGTCGACCCCTGTGGGGCTCGAAAACTCGGTCACGTGCTTTGAGCTGGGACGTCGGCAGAAACGCCTGAGCGATCAGACAGTGCCTCCGAACGTGTTCAAAACAATGGGTCTGCACTCCCGAACGCGTTCAATTTGACCTTCACGGCCGTTTAAGAACCTTGTGGGGCTCGAAAATTAGGTTGTGGCGCTGACCTGGGCTGTTCCGGAGGCCAGGACGGAGTGTTGAGATGATCGCCTGGTGTTGTTGTCGATCATCTATGTGGAGGTTCGGTGGCTGCTTGGCGCGGTCGTGGTGATTCTCGGCCGGCGCCCGGCGCGGGCCGGGGCGCCCGCCGACCGCAGGGGCAATCAGACGGCTGACGGTCCGGATGGCCAGGGAGAACCCAGGCTGGGGTCATCGGCGTGTCCAGGGTGAGTTCGTTCGGCTCGGACATCACATCGCCTCGTCGACGGTGTGGCGGATCCTGCAGGCGGCCGGAATCGATCCGGCGCCACGGCGAGCAGGTCCAACTTGGACACAGTTTCTCACCCAGCAGGCAAAGGTTCGCGTACTGCTTACTCCGCCGCAAGCGCCGCGGGCGAACGCGATCTGCGAGCGGATGATCGGTACCCCGCGCCGGGAACTGCTGGACCGGGTGCTGATCGTCAACGAGCGGCACCTGCACCGGGTCGTCACCGTCTACTTGTCACATTTCAACGCGTGCCGACCGCACCGGTCCCTGGCACAACTCGCGCCAGCTCAGGTCGAGTCCGGGCCACCTGAACCGATCAACCTGGCCGACTACAAAGTCCGCCGCAGACCGATCCTGCGCGGGCTCACCAGCGAGTATCACGGCGCCGCGTGACCGACCGTGTACACCACAAACCCGCCGCAGTTCAGCGGCCACACAGAAATATTCGAGCCCCACAAGGTCCACTTCTTCACCACCAGGCGACGGCAGCGCAAGATCGTGTCCGGGGTCACCAGCCTCAACTCACGCAGTGCCTTCGGAAGCAGTCGGATCAACGCGGCCACCACAGCGCGGCCGCCCAGTCCAAGCGAGGCCTCGGATGGGCTCTTCGCAATACAGCCGCCTCATGGCGCAAGACCAGCAGCTCCACATCCTTGGACGCCGAGGAACGGCCGAGCAGCACCAACCAACCCAGCAACCGAACGAAGATCAGATAGAGCAGTCGCAACGACGCGGAACACGATCATGCCGCGCTAGGCTGGGTCCAACATCACCGCAGGTGGGAGATGTCAGCCGACTTTTGGATCCCGACAGTGGGCTCGTGGGCCATCCAGCGGCGCGCTCCGGGATCGGCGCGGTGATCAGCACTGTGACTAGCTCCTCGCCCTCATCGGAGCGCATGTCGACGGCCACGGCCCGCTTGCCCTCGTTCAACGACACCCAGTAGATGCTCTCGCCGCCGGCGGCGACGGGCCAGCGCTAATGACCCAGAGTCTGGCCTCCCTCCGAGTCGCCCGCACGGATCTCGGGCGGCGCGACCGCGTGCCGCCTCTACCTCTTGACTCTAGTTTAGCCTCACCCTACGGTGCTGGAAACCTTTCCGGGAACGATTTCAGCCGATGTGACAGCGTTGGCGAGGACGTGGGAGATCACGAGATGACCGCAGTGCAGACACCCGTCCTGACCGGTACGCCGGCGGCGTCGAGCCTGACGATCACGCACGTCGAGACGATCCCGCTGCGGGTGCCGCTGGCCCGCACGTACAGCGGAAGCTTCTATTGGATGACGCACCGCTCGACGATCATCACGCGGATCTACACCGAGGAGGGCGTGGTGGGTGAGGCCTACGTCGGTGACGAGGACGCGGCCAACGAGTACATCGAGCGGATCATCCACCAGGAGATCGCGCCGAAGCTGATCGGGCATGACGGCTACGCCACCGAGCGGCTCTGGGAGATCTCCCGGCCGGCCACCTTCAACATCCTGCGCGACCGGCGCCTCGGCCTCGTCGCGCAGTCGTGCGTGGACACCGCGCTGTGGGACCTCAAGGCCAAGGCGCTCGGTGTCCCTCTGTGGAAGCTATGGGGTGGTTACCGGTCCGAGGTCCCGATCATCTGGACCGGCATCTACTACGGCAGCGAGCTGTCCATCGAGGACGAGATCGCCCGCGCCCGCGAAGTCGGGCTGGCCGGCATGAAGATGAAGGTCGCCGGCCAAACCCCGGAGGAGGACGCTGCCCGGTTCATCCGCTGCCGCAAGGCAGCCGGAGACAACTTCATCCTGGTCTCCGACGCCAACCAGGGCTGGACGATCCAGGAGGCCGTCCGCTACGCGAAGCTGGTGCAGGACTACGACCTGTACTACTTCGAGGAGCCCGTCTACTGGCACAACGACCGCCGCGCGCTGCGCGATGTGCGCTACAAAGCCGGAGTCGACGTATGCGCAGGACAGGGCGAGTTCTCCCACTCCGGGGCCCGTGACCTGATGGAGACCGGCTCGATCGACGTCTGCAACTTCGACGGCTCCTGGTCGGCCGGGCCGACCGAGTGGCGCCGGATGGCGGCCACGGCCCTGTCCTACGACGTGCGCGTGGTGCACCACGAGGAGCCGCAGGTTGGCAGCCACCTGCTTGCCTCGGTCCCCAACGGCGAGTTCGTCGACACCTTCCACAGCGACCGCGACCCGATCTGGAACGGTCTCGTCGCCAACCGTCCCCAGGTCAAGGACGGGAAGATCGCCCTGCCCGACAAGCCGGGTTTGGGCTGGGAGCTCGACGAGGACTTCATCGCGAAGTACCGCATCAGCTTCGGCAACGACTGACCTTCCGCTCCCCAGCACCCACACCGGCGAACCCCCACGGGTTCGTCTCTCCACCCGGCGTCACGGGGCCGGTCGGTCGGCACACTCGACCGAACCGGCCCCGGCGCCCAGGTAACAGCGCAGTTCACCGAATCTTGAGGAGATGGCCATGGCGGCCACCAGCGCGCTGAGCGATGCCGAACGTACCCGGCAACTCAAGAAGATCAGCTCGGCCAGCATCATCGGTACCGCTCTGGAGTGGTACGACTACTACCTCTACGGGATCGCGTCCGCCCTGATCTTCGGACCGCTGTTCTTCCCCGGTCTGGGCAGCCTTGGCGGCACCCTCGCCTCATTCGCCACCTTCGCCGTCGGGTTCGTCGTCCGTCCCTTCGGCGGGGTGTACTTCGGAGCACTCGGCGACAAGTGGGGTCGCAAACGCGTCCTCGTCGTCACCCTGCTGCTGATGGGCCTGGCGACCACGGCGATCGGGCTGGTCCCCGACGCGCGCAGCATCGGTGCGCTAGCCCCGATCTTGCTGGTCCTGCTGCGGCTCATCCAGGGCTTCGGGGCCGGCGCGGAGTTCGGCGGGGCCGTGCTGATGTGTGCCGAGACCGCACCCAAGCGCCGCCGCGGGTTCTTCTCCAGCCTGCCGCAGATCGGCGTCGCACTCGGCGGGCTCGCAGCCACCGGATCCTTCGCCCTGTTCCAGAACGCCATGAGCAAGGAAACGTTCCAGAACATCGGCTGGCGGATCCCGTTCATCCTCAGCAGCGTCGCCGTCGCCGTCGGGCTGTTCATCCGGCTGCGCGTCGTGGAGACCCCGGTTTTCGAGAAGCTCAAGGACGAAGGGGCCGCCGCGGAGAAACCCCTGCGCGAGGTCGCCCGCACACACAAGCGCAGCCTGTTGATCGCGGTCGGCGCACGCTTCGCCGACAACGGCGTCGCCTACATCTACCAGACCTTCGTCCTGTCCTACGCAGTCAGTGAGCTGGGCCGGGCCAAGGGCCCACTGCTGACCGGGGTGGCGATCGCGTCGGCCGTGGCGATCTTCGCGACCCCGACCTGGGGTGGTCTCTCCGACCGGTTCGGCCGCCGCAGGGTCTACCTGACCGGAGCCGCGTTCTCCGCCGCCGTCGTCTTCCCGTTCTTTGAGCTGCTCAAGTCCGGGCCGGACTGGCTGATCGTCGTCGCACTGGTGATCGCGCTGACCGTCGGCAAGGAGATGATGTCCGCTCCGCAGGCGGCGCTGTTCGCGGAGCTGTTCGACACCCGCGTCCGCTACACCGGCTTCTCCTCCGCCCGCGAGCTGACCTCGATCCTCGGCGGCTTCATCCCGCTCATCGCGACCGCCCTCGTCGGCCTGTCCGGCAGCTCCTGGCCGGTCGCCGTCCTGCTCGTGGTGATGATCGCGATCACCTTCGTGGCGCTATGGATCGCGCCCGAGACCAAGGACCGCGACATGGACGTCGACTACGCCCCGCTCAACGGTTACGCCGGCAAGCGCCTACTCCCCGGCGACGAGCTCGCCGCCGCCTACGCCGCACAGCGCAGCCAGACCTCCACCGAGACGACCCCCTCCGACACGACATCCAAGGTAACCTCATGACCTCCAGCGCCAAGCCAACCGGCCAGACGCAGCTGACTGCGGAGCTCGTCCGCTTCTGCCACGGCATCACCTACGACATGGTTCCGGCCGAGGTCGTCGAACGCACCAAGGACCTGTTCGTCGACTGGCTCGCCGTGACCCTGCGCGGCACAACTGTCCCCTCGAGCACCACGATGGCCGAGTTCGCGGGGGCCTTCGCCCACCCGGGTCCCTCGACGGTGCTGGCCACCGGGGAGCGGCTTGACGCCCAGTACGCCGCACTGGCCAACGGCACCGCCGCGCACGCGATCGAGCTCGACGACGTCACCAACGAGTCCTCGACCCACCCCGGCATCGTCATGTTCCCGACCGCACTCGCCGCAGCGGAGGCCCTGCACAGCGACCCGCGGGACGTGATCGCTGCGGTCGTCGCCGGGTACGAGGTTATGATGCGCCTGGGCGAAGCCTCGTTCAATCCGAACGGCAACTACGACCTGTTCCACACCACCGGAACCCTCGGGGTGTTCGGCGCGGCAATGACCGCAGGCAAGCTGCTCGACCTGACCGAGCAGCAGCTGCTCATGGCACTGGGCATCGCCGGCTCGATGGCCTCCGGTTCCATGGAGTACCTGACCAACGGTGCCTGGACCAAGCGCATGCACCCCGGCTGGGCCGCGCACAACGGATGGATCGCGGCGAACCTGGCCAAGAACGACTACCGCGGCCCGGAGACGATCATCGAGGGCCCGTTCGGGTTCCTGAAGGTCTACACCCGGCACAGCCAGCCCGAACGGATCCTGCGCGAAATCGGCACACCGTTCAAAGTGATGGAAACCAGCATCAAGATCAACGCGTGCTGCCGCTACAACCACGCCGCGATCGACGCCGCCATGCTGCTGTGTAGCGAGCACGGCGTCAATCCGGAGCAGGTCGAGCGACTGCGGGTCAACGTCGTGCAGGGCGGATGGACCGTCGTCGCGCACCCGATCGAGGAGAAGCGCCACCCGAAGAACGTGGTCCAGGCGCAATTCTCCACCCCGTTCGGCGTCGCGGTCGGGCTGGTCCGGGGCCGCGCCGGCCACAACGAATACGTCCAGGCCAACGTAGACGACCCCGAAATCCAGGCCATCGCGGCCAAGGTCGACCTCTACGTCAGCGACGAGCTCGACGCGACCTACCCGCACGAGTGGCAGGCCAGGCTCGAGGCCACCCTGACCGACGGCCGCGAGATCACCGTCCACGTCCGCCACCCCCGCGGCGGCTGGCCCGGTGTCGAGCTATCCCGCGAGGAGATCCTGGACAAGGCCCACGAGCTCGCCGATCCCGTCGTTGGGCCCGACGCCCTCACCGCGGCGACGAACCTTATCTTCGACCTGGAGAAGCTTGACGACCTCGCCCGCATCGGCGAGGCCCTGAACGCAGACTCACAGCAATGACCACGGTGGACGCCTCCATCGCGCGCCCGACACGCACCGAGCGGGACTTCGGCGGCGAGATCGAGGTCCCAGCCAGTGTGCTCTACGGCGCCCAGACCCAACGCGCGGCGGAGGCGTTCACCGTCAGCGACCTGCGCCTGCCCCGGCAGTACATCGCACGCCTCGGCGCACTCAAGCGCGCTGCGGCACGGGTGAACCAGGAGCTCGGACTAATCTCCCCGGAGATCGCCGACGCGGTCATCCGCGCGGCCGGCGAGGTCGCCGACGGGCGGCTCGACGAGCACTTCGTGGTGGACCTGTTCCAGACCGGATCGGGCACCAACACGAACATGAACGCCAATGAGGTGATCGCCAACCGGGCCAACCAGCTACTCGGCCACCCGCTCGGCGGCAAGTACCCAGTGCACCCCAACGACCACGTCAACAAGGGCCAGTCGTCCAACGACACCACCCCGACGACAATTCACCTCGCCGCGCAGGTCGCGATCACCCACCGGTTGCTGCCCGCGCTGGCCCGCCTGCTGGATGCGCTGCGCGCCAAGGCCGTCGAGCTGGACGACGTGGTGAAGACCGGCCGTACCCACCTGCAGGACGCCGTGCCGATTCGGCTGGGGCAGGAGTTCGCCGGGTACGCCGGCCAGATCGAGCGGGGCATCGCGCGGATTCGGCCGGCGCAGGACGGGCTGGCGGAGGTCGCCCTGGGCGGCACCGCGATCGGAACCGGGATCAACACCCATCCCGAGTTCGCCTCCCGGGTGTGCGCCCTGCTCTCTGACGAGTTCGGCGTGGCGCTACGAGAGACGGACAGCCATTTCCAGGCCCAGTCCACGCTCGACGCGGCCGTGCACGCCTCCGGCGCGCTCAAGACCGTCGCGGTGAGCCTGCTCAAGATCGCCAACGACATCCGGTGGATGAACAGCGGCCCCCGCGCCGGACTGCGGGAGATCGAGTTACCCACCCTGTCCATGGGCTCCTCGATCATGCCCGGGAAGACGAATCCGATTCTCGCCGAGGCGGTTTGCCAGGTCGCCGCGAAGGTCATCGGTAATGACACCACCATCATCCTCGGCGGCCAGCACGGCAGCTTCGAGATCAACGTCATGATGCCCGTCGTCGCGTACAGCCTGCTGGAGTCGATCGACCTGCTCGCCGGCGTGAGCCGGGTCTTCGCCGACGGGTGCGTCGACGGCGTCACCGCCACCGCCGCCGGGCCGGCCGGTGTCGAAAGCGGCCTGATGATGGCGACCGCGCTCTCCCCGCGGATCGGACACGACCGCGCGGCAGCCGTCGCGGCACGAGCCCGCGAGCTCGATCGCACCGTCCGGGACGTGGCTCGCCTCGAGACCGACCTCACCGAGGACGAGCTTGACCAGCTCCTCGACGCGCGGCGCCTCACCGGCCGCTGATCGGCGCGAGGAATACCCTCAGATCATCGCGCGTGCCGCGAACACAGGAATCGGTCAAACGGCGCGGGCCGCTACTCGACACGCGCGGATCCGGAACTCGCCCGAGGGAGATAGTGGGTTGGAAGCACGATCGTCTCGGGGTCGCCCTCCCCACGGACCAATCTGAGGAGCAACTCCGCCGCGGTACGCCCTATCTCACCGGCGTCACGATCGATCACGGAGACCTCCGGCACATGGAGCTCCGTGAGCGGCGTGTCGTCGACCGAGACCAGGGATAGATCCCGCCCAAGCTCCAAGCCCCGGCCGTGCACGACCCGCAATACCCCGGGGAGCATCTGGTTGCTGCCCAGAAACACCGCCGTCGGACCGCGATCACCGTCGAGGAGCTCGCCGAGCGCGGCACCGGCGGCCTCGGCCCCGGCCCGGTTCGGCCGGACCGACAACACCGCCTCCGGCCCCCAGCCGGCGACTAGCTCTGAGAGCACCTGCTCTCGGACCCTGTTGGGATGCACGTCAGGACCCAGCAACAGACCGACCCGGCGATGTCCCAAGTCGTACAGATGACGGGCAGCCTCTGTCGTCCCCGCCGCATGATCGGAAAGCACGTACCCGGCCATGATCGACTTCGGGAGGTCGCGGTCGATCACCACCAGAGGTGTCCCGGAATCATCGAGGAGGTCGAGGGTACGGGGATCCGCCTCGGAGGCCGGCATAACGATCAGGCCGTCGACCCGGCGCTGTCGCAGCACCCTCAGATGGCTTACGTCGAGTTCGACGTCCCGCTCGGAGTCCGTCAGCAACATCGAGTAGCTCTGCCGGCGAAGGATCGACTCGGCACCCTGGACGATGCCCGCCAGAAGCGGGTTGGCGATATCGCTGAGCATGAAGCCCACGCTCGACGTCTCATGTCGTCGCAGCCCCTGCGCCAGGAGGTTGGGGGTGTATCCAAGTTCGTCGACAGCCTTGAGGACCCGCGCCCTCATCGTGTCGCTGACGTCAGGATGTCCGGACAGAACACGCGACACGGAGGCGAGACCGACCCCTGCCCGCTCCGCGACCTCGCTCATCCGAGGCGCGGAACGGCCGCCATTGCGACCCCTGCCGCTCACCCCAACCACCCGATCATTCTACGTCCAACCTGCTCTGCCTCTCCGCGCTCGACCAGGCCGTGGACGGAGACACCGGCGGGTTCAAAGGACTCCTGCCGAGCCTCGCCGAAACGAGCCTGCTGGCCCTGCTGCTCCCCCCTGGCGTGGCCGCCGCGTCGGCGCGGCCAGCGTGCTGATCTACCGGTCCATCACCTGGCTGGGCATGGCGCTGCTGGGGTGGGCGCTCTACGCCCTTTCGATCCACACCGCGCCGCTCCACCTCCACCGGCACACCCCCGACCTCGGCAACGTGTGAGCTAGAAGGCTAGGACCGGCGAAGTCGGTTTGATCGAGTCAAGTTTGGTGTCATGCGGCGAATCCGGCCTGCTGGGTGAGTTGGTCGAGGCTGTGCTGGTAAGTGTGTGCCGCGGTACGTAGTGCGGTCGGGACGGGTGGGTTGGGGTCGGTGAGCTGGGCCAGGCCGGGCTGCAGAATTCGGGTGTGGATGTGGGTGAGCAGTGTGGCGTGGTGCAGGCCGGTGTTGGTGATGCGCCCCGGTGGTCTTCACGATCCACGGGTAGGCCGCGCCGTCGGCGTTGCGGCGTTTCTCGGTGCGAAACAGCGAGGTCTTCTCCTGCGCACGGCCGATGAACAACACTCCTTCCTCACCGGTAAACGCGGCTAGGTAGGCGTGCATCACATCGTCCTTGCGCTGGCGCTTGGCGAAGTCCACCCACGGCACACCCCGGTCACCGGCGAAGCGGTGCATCGCGGCGCCGAACCTGTCGCTGATCCGGCTCAACGGCGCGGTTGAGGCGATCGGCAGATCCAGCTGGTGGTGGACGTAGGCGACCAACCCGGGCGCGTACTGCAGCCCCGGGACATAGGCGTTGAGATACATCCGGTCGATGCACTCCACCTCGAACACCACATGATCGGTCAACACATCAGCAACAGTGCGGGTAACGTCATGGCCGGCTCCGATCGGACGGGCGGCCAACAGGCCCACCAACCGCTATAGGCGGTTCATAAACCGGACCGACACACCGGTCACGGTCTCACCCCGCCCGATCGGAGCCCCCCCCGCACCCATGCCGATCGGTTGGCGGCGGTGCAGTTCCTGCTCATCGACGACCGAGAGCAGGTGCTTGCAGGGCTTCGTGATTGCTGGTCGATGGTCCTGGTCGTCGGTCGCCGAGGAGTGAGCACAACCGGATGGCGAGTCGCGCTGTGGTCAGGCGCGCGGTCGCGCGGTCGTCCACCAGTCGAGGATGTGGCCGGCCACCTCCTCAGGTCGCTCAGCCTGGAGCCAGTGGCCGGCGCCGGGCAGGACGACGGTGCGCGATGCCGGGTGGCGGAACGTGGCTTGTTCGTACTGCGCCCGCTCAGCGTCTTGGTGCAGCAACAGCACCGGGCACTTACGCAGCGCGAGGTAATCGTGCGCTCCCGGCCTGAAGGCGACCCCGACCTGATCGTCCCACAGCATGAAGAACTCGTCGTGCAGTGCGCTACCGGAATGTGACTGGACCCGGCGCAGTACGAGAGTGCGCAACCATTCCGGAGTCTGGTCAGTGAACCCGGACTGAGCCAAGAACGACTGAACGACCGACGCCCCGGCCTCTTCGGTGATCGCCGCGCCCAACCCCTCAACACCCGCTCGGGCAGAGGCGTCGACCGGGAAGGGCGGGTCCAGCGTGACAACGCCGAGAGCCACCTCCGGGCGCTCCACCGCCAGCACCGACACCAGCGCGGCGCCCAGCGAATGCCCGACTAGCACCGCAGGTTCGCCGGCCACCCGCTCGACCATCTCGATCAGGTCCGCGAGGTCCTTGCGCAGAACAGCGTTGACGGTGCCGGAAGACCGCCCATGTCCCCGGCGGTCGTAAGCGATCACCCGGAACTGGTCCCCGAGATGGGGAATCAACCAGGTCCAGTCGACCGAGTCACAGCTCCAGCCGTGTACCAGTACCAGCGGCGGCCCGGAGCCAACGTCGGTGTAGCACAAACGCGCGCCGCCGGTGTCTAGGAAACCCACGAACGTTCTCCCTCGAAGTCTCCCGCCCGATAGACGACATGGACGGCCAGTACGGCGGGAACGATGCCCGAGGACGAGTAGCCGAAGCTGCGCGACGTTCGGAAAGTGGTCGCCAAGACCGGTACCCTCGACGACAGCACCATCTTGCGCCATCGCGACTGAGGCCGAGTTCGCCCCAAAGCAGTTTCGAGTCGGCACGTTGGGCTCCACCATCGTCATGACCCAGCAAGCATCCCAACCGTGGATAAACGAGGCATATAAGGGCGGACCAGAGCCGGCCCAACCCTGTGCCGCTCGGAAAGTCATCGCTGCACGTCAGGCTGCATATCGGTATTCGTTGATGAGGCCACCGAGGACGGGGGTGCGGATGTCCTCATCGGCGCGGATCTTGGGCGGCTTACGTTTGACGGGACAGCCAGGTCGCTGATCGCAGCGCCCTTCCACTGCAGATCAACTCGGCCCGTCCACCGGTGTGGTCACGCTCGACGGTGATGTTCACTTCTTCCACCAGGGTTCGCAGCAGGTGCTTGCGGTCCTTGTCGGTAGTCGTCGCCGCGCCCCAGACCGCTTCCGGGTCATCGCCGAGTGCCAGCACGATGGCGCGTTCTTCGCTGGTGAAGTGCTTTGGCTGGATGGTGCCCGCTACCTGCGGGGCGTGGCACGGCCACCACTTCCAACGGCGGGGGCGCCCCGGCGGGCCGATACGGTAGCGGCACCTTGATATGTCCCTCGCCTCGGGAACCGTGGCTCCCGTGCGCAGGAGCGGGTCAGGCGCGAGCTCGCGCCTTATGAATGACGAAGCGCAACCGCGCCTCTGGATGGCCGCCAAGAGCGCGAAGTCGAGAGCAAACCGGCGACGCTGCCGCCAAGCACTACGGCGGTATCCAGCAGGTGAGCGGGATGCTCGGGCGTACTTGTGCGGCTGAGCCGGGCGAAGACCTGTGCCGGCTTTTCAGGCATTCCACGCTCCAGAAACGGGCATTGAGTTGAGCCGACGGCCACGCCCTTCTAGGACGTGACCCACCATCGGACCGGGCCCTGCCACGCTAGGCACACCCGATCAACGTGCCGCGGACGATCAGAAGACGCCGCCCTCGTGGATGGGGACTCGGGGTCTGGCGGTGAGGACGGTGGCGAGTAGGCCGGGTACGAGTGTCTGGAGCAGCTCGCTCGTTGGTTCTGAGTCCGCCGGATGTGCTCGAGTGGCCGGCCGACCAAGCCCAGCTCCGGTGGGCCGGTGGGTCTGTACCCACAGTCGGTGCTCATCGAGCATGCCGCCTGGGTCTCGCTAGAGTTCGCGGGTTCAGGTGGCCAGATCAAATGCGGCTATGCAGATCTTTCGGGCGGGCCGGGTTCACGCTCTTTGGGGGCGACCAACGTGGTTTGGTTTTCGAGGATGACGCTCACGGCGTCGGCCGGAATACGAAACGAGCGCCCTACCTGTGCGTATTGGATTTCTCCGGCGTGCAGCAGGCGGTATATCGTCATCTTGGAGACCCGAAGCATCCTGGAAACCTCCGCCACGGTCAGGAATTGCTCGCGTGGAGGGAGTTCACGGCGAACCGGGTCCGTCCTTCGTTCGGTAGGTTTATGCGCGGTGATACGAAGCAGTGGATCGCCGTCATACATTTTGACCTGCGCTTATGATGGGGCTCTAGTCTGGAGGGAGTGGTACTCGGTTGAAGGAACATCTTGGGCGCCTAAGCCGCCATGCTCAAGCGTACATGCAGTGATAAGATGACCGATCTCAGTCTTATCTCAGTCTTATCCGTTCCCGTTCACCAAAGTAGGAAGCTCAGCCTGCTTAGCGTAGCAGGCTTCTTCGGCTCAAACGATCGTAGCCTTAGAGGATCGACGAAGGCAGGGAGGGGTATGAAATAGGAAATATCGCTGAACGCTGGACTTGGAAGTCGTCGAACTTTCACAATGGGCACCAGTTCTGGTTCGACGTCAAGAACTTTATGTGTACCTACCACGGCTGGGCCTACGACATCGCCGGGAAGTTGGTGGGTGTCCTGGGCTCGATGAGCTGTATCACAACGACCTGGACGTCTCGGCCAACGGTTTGCGTGAGGTCGCCCAGCTGGAGGTCTACAAGGGCTTCGTTTTGGCCACGCTGGACCCGCAGGCGCCGCCGCTGCTGGAGTTCCTCGGCCGCACCGGCATCACCGGGCTGGAATTCCTCGCCGGCCAGGGCGAGCTGGAAGTGGCGCCCGGCATCCAGAAGTTCGTGATCCCGTGCAACTGGAAGTCCGTGGCCAGCAGGCCTGCTGCTTGGGTGCGCAGGAAGGTGCGCCAACCGGTGTCGGTTCGCAGAGGTGCGGGGCGGCTGCGGGCCCTGGTGAGGATGCGCCGGATGGTGCCGGCGCCGATGTGGTGGCCAAGTCGGGTGAGTTCGCCTTGGACGCGGTGATGCCCAACGTGGGTTCTCCCGCGCAAGTCGTAGAACCAGCTCGCGAAGTTTGTCATCGAGCGCCGGCCGTCCGGCACGGTTCTGGTAGGTCCAGTTCTGAGACGGCGGTGCCAGGCCAGCAGCGTGGCTGGTGTCACGTGGCGGTGTCGGTGTAGGTCGCGGGGCAGCATCCGCGTCAGGGCGGACAAGATCGCCCGATCTGGCCACGAGGGACGTGGGGTGCCAATCTGGCGGTGAGGGACTGCGATTTCGTGGCGTAGCACCAGGATCTCGACATCCTTGGTGGTGGAGCGTCGGAGGAGCAAACCCAGCCAGCCGAACAACCGTGCCGTGATCAAGTAGATCACGCGAAACAACACGGCCGCTGATCATGACAGGGCGCTTTCAGGGGCGAAGCAGCAGGTCACCCAACCAACATCGAATTTTGGCACGCTACAGGAGTCGGCGACCTCGCCCGGCACCGGACGCGCCGCCACATGTCCCCGCACAGACCGCAGCGGAACGAGCTGTCGCCGTGCCGTAGGCCACGGCAGGGTAGCCGAACTGCTCATCCGACAGCGGGAACCAAGCGACATCGTGGGCCTGGTCGGCTGGTAGGGCGGCTACTCCCCGAACCTCCGGCGGCTTCGCTGCCCAACACACCCGGCGGCGCGTGCCCACCCACCGAGGTAGGTCGGCCCTCTACCTAGACCCATTCATCGTTCCGGATCTTCCACCTCAGCTGGCAGGATGCATCATCAGTCCGCCCAGCGAGACGTCGTACGCGTTCGTTGCACCGTCGTACCGGATCCGGTAGGTCGTCGGAAAGTAGCCGGAGCGCTGATAGGCCCGCGGCTGATTGACCTCACCCTGGATTGCCGGTGGCCTGGTGAGCAGCCAGTCCCTGGTAATCATCGGCTCGATGAAGGTATACCTGCCGTCCCACGAGCCATTGATCAAGACCTGAGTGAAATTGTAGTGGTGCGGTATGAACGCATCCGGATCGTCCTCCCAATGCAGACCCATCGCGGGCACTGCGGTGACGGCCGGCGGACCCAACTCCGGGCCGTAGCCGGCCGGGACGTACTTGGCGTCGGGTAGGTGCGCCGCCTCGGCCCCGAAGTGCGGGTCGTGTGGATCGATCGCCATGACTGAAGCCATATTGGTCATGTAAAAATGGAAATCGAAATGCGGCTTGTCAAACACTCCGAGCGGTGGGTGCCCATGGCTGTTCCAGTTGAGCATGACATGGTCGAAATCGGTCGAGCTGGCCTGCTCGGGAAAGTCCAGCACCGTCATCGTCGGCGGTACCGTGTCCTGGGTGGGCAGGCCGTCCAACGCCGTCGCCGACATCTGAATTCCGATATCGCTGGGCTGGCCTGTGGCATCGGTCGTGACAAACGCCCTGACCGTCCCGTTCCCCAGCTGTCCCGGCGCACCGAAGAAGGTTCCCGCCTTACCCCGCTCAGCACCACCACACGCGCTGACCACGGCCAGGATTGCGCAAGCCACGAATATCAACCAGGCACGTCGGCGCATCACGGTTTGTCCTTCGGTAGAGACAGAGGCAGCGAGGTGAGTGGTCCGACGGTGCCAAGGCAACCTTGACCATGAGTCGACGTGAGATCGACAGGTGGTCAACGAGCGGATGGGCCAGTCGGCCGGGCGATGATCGCGCTGCGGCTTCCTCGGGTCGCCACGTTGACTCCCGGCCTGAGCGCGAAAAGCGCGCGAATCTTGCCGGCCGCGTCGCGGACAGGGCCTAGACTAGTCGGCTTGGTATGCGGTCACCGAGCATGCCATCGAGGCCAACGACGCGTTGAGGGCGAAGTAGCGCTAAGCGGTGGCAGGAGAACGGTGCCCAGCCGGTCAGCGACATCGGCGGCGGGTGTTGATCAGGCTGCGCGAAGTAACGAGGTGTTGTCGACGAGTCGTCACCTGATCCTCCCGACAGATACGATTGGTCAGTATTCGCCTGCTGTTCCAGCCGGCGAGCGCAGTGTTTGGCTTGGTGGGCGTGTTGTCAGGTTTCATACCCATGGTCAGTCCGAGCTGCCCGGGTCGTCATCGGAGACATGTGATGATCTGGAGGACCGTCATTGTGACCGCACCCCAAACCAGCGCCGAGGAGCTGAACTCAGTGACCCGGCACATGCTGTGGGTGATCTGCCGGGATGCCGACGAGTACGCGGCGCTCGACGATTTGGTCAAGCGAGACCTGGTGGTCGCCAACATGCTCCCGCTCGGCTGCGGGGTCGGCGACTTTGTAGACCGGGTCTTTCGGCCGGTCCGGCAACGGCGGATGCTTCTCCAACCGTTTCTGGAAGTCGTCGATCGTCGACAGATGCTTACCGATGCGCGGTTGGACCTGCTGGTCTCGGCCGCTCGTCAGCGGGCGCGCAAGGGCATTCCGCTCGCGGCGCTGCTGTGGGCCTGTAGCGTGCCAAAACTCTTGCCTAGGCGGGTGACCTGGGCTTTCGGTGCGGCTCAGGCGATTCGTCGGTACTCGTTGATCACGCCGCCAAGGACGCGGTGTCGGCGAATCGGCGCGTCGAGCGGTA
>Ga0193743_1000363_pt1 | contig 35834 bp, 32 predicted proteins | sample L2c2metaG_FD_143038 | JGI IMG/M metagenome (GOLD analysis project Ga0193743, IMG submission 143038) | Soil microbial communities from a riparian zone of the East river system, Colorado, United States - L2c2 | ecosystem: Environmental > Terrestrial > Soil > Riparian zone | place: USA: East River... | reverse complement strand
CCTTAAGCGGTTAAGATCATCGGGCAAATCTGAAATCCACTCCAAAATGGCCCCGTTTCGAGGGTGTTCCAGCGCCAAGAGGTATGCGTGCAGCGCTTGGCGTCCGAGGGCGGCCAGGGCGGCCTGGCTTTCGGGGCCGAGATGGCTGGCCTTGGTTTTGAAGTGCGGGCCATAGACGCTGTCGCCCAAAAGCGGATGGTGGATATGGGCGAGATGCACCCGGATCTGGTGGGTGCGACCGGTCTCGAGCTGGCAGGCCAGCAGTGCCGCGACCGGCTTGCCGTCGCTCCCCGCAAAGGATTCCTGAATTTCCCAATGGGTGATGGCCTCGCGGCCGGAGTCGCGCACCGCCATTTTCTCTCGGGCATACGGATGCCGGTCGATCGGCGCATCGACGGTGCCGCGCTGGCGGTTGGGCACGTCCCATACGAATGCCATGTAGCCGCGCCGCATCGCACCGGTGCGGCCATGGTCGGCGAATTGCTCGGTCAGCGATTTATGTGCCCGGTCGTTCTTTGCCGCCACCATCAGTCCAGTGGTGTCCTTGTCGAGCCGATGCACGATGCCGGGCCGCCTGACACCGCCGATCCCGGAAAGGCTGGTGCCGCAATGGGCGATCAGCGCGTTGACCAGCGTGCCGGTTTCGTGGCCGGCGGCGGGATGCACCACGAGGCCCCTGGGCTTGTCGATGACGATGATGTCGTCGTCCTCGTAGACGATATCGAGCGCGATATCTTCGCCCGCGGGTTCAGCGGCGATGGCCTCCGGCACGTCGATTGTGATCGTATCGCCGGCGGTGACATGATAAGCGGGGTCGCGGATGGGGGCGCCTCCGGCGGTGACGGAACCTGCGAGGATCAGCGCCTTCAGCCGTGAGCGCGACAGCTCCGGACGGCGCACCGCAAGCACGCGGTCGAGCCGGATCGATCCCTCGTCGCCGGCGACGGTGACCTCCAGCCTTTGACCGCTATTCGAAGACGAGCCTTGTTCCAAAGATGAGCTTTGCATGACCGAAACTGTTGCGCCCGAACCGACCCCCGAGCAGGCCGCGCTGTTCGCGCGGGTGCGGCGGATGATGTTGATTGCGGGCCTTACCACGGCGCTGGCAGTAGCGGCCGTCCTGATCGCCATCGGCTATCGTCTTTTCCGCACCGAGGGAAGCGCTGTTGCCACCGACACCACCTCGATGCTGCCGAAAGGCGCCCGCATCGTCGCAACCGGCGTCGCCGGCGACCGGCTGGTGGTGACGCTGGATATAGGCGGCGTGACCGAAATCCGCACCTTCGACGCGCGCACCTTAAAGCCCTCCGGCCGCCTGAAATTCGCCAACGAACCTTGAGCTGCAGGATCTCCACAGCCTCGGGCTTGACCCGAGGATGTGGATTTTGGCCCGCCAGGCCACCTTGCAGCCGGCGGATTTCAAGGCTATTCCCTGATCGTCCGCTCCCTTCGTCTAGCGGTTAGGACGTCGCCCTCTCTCACGGCGAAAACAGGAGTTCGATTCTCCTAGGGAGCGCCACTCACTCATCTGCGAACCCGGATTGGCCCCGTTCCGGCTGGCCAAGACGGCCCTCGCGGGGCTGCCAATTCAAGCTTTGGCGAGAGAATTGGCCAACTGATCGAAGGTGCCGCTGTAGCCCTGATCCAGCGACGCGAACATTCCCTCGAACACTTTGACCTCGTTCTCTGCTGCTCCATGCGGACGAGCGCGTAGCGTCACCGTAGTTTTTCCTGCCGTTTCGACGAGTGTCACTTCGTTGAGTATTTCGAGCGGGATCGGCTGATCGAATGGCGCACGCGTAATGCCGCACCCCTCGTTGGAGAATGAGTTCAGCCACACGATGCGCTCCTGCGGCACGATTTCTCGATACAGGAACCGCCCCCACATCTGCGGGCCGTTCGGGAACTGCATGGCATAGTGGAAGAATCCGCCCGGCCAGAATTCGAAGTTGGCCATCTTGATCGAGCACCCCTTCGGACCCCACCACGTTTGCATCTGCTCCGCTTCACTCCACGCCTTCCAGACAAGGTGGCGCGGCGCGTTGAAAATTCGCTTGATAGCGAATGCACCATCCGGTGCCGTCGAGGGGTCACTGGCCGGCATTTATCTTGCCTTTCGCTTTCGCTGATTGAGCAGCCTTCAGATGAGCATCGAGACGATCGAAGCTGTCTTCCCAGAGATGGCGATAGGTCTCGACCCATTGCGCAGCCTTCTTCAGCGGGACCGTTTCCAATCGACACGGCCGCGTTTGGGCTGCGCGACCGCGGGAGATAAGACCGGCGCGCTCCAGCACCTTCAGGTGCTTGGAGATTGAGGGCTGGGTCATGTTGAAAGGCGCAGCCAGCTGGTTGACTGTTGCCTCGCCTTTCGCAAGCCGCGACAGGATGGCCCGTCGTGTCGGGTCAGCGAGGGCCGCGAATGTCGCATCAAGCTGATCCTGTCTCATAATATAGCCGATCGGTTATATTCACTATTAGCTATATAAGGCCCCGATTGGAGCGCGTCAAAGCCTGCAATCAAGTCACCTTCTGGTGCCCGAGAGCCAGCGCGACGCCGTCGATGCGAGATTCTCCAGTAAAATCGATCAGAAATACGGACGCCGTTCTCGTTGCAGGAAGCCCAGCGTTTCCAGATCGATTCCCCGCAAGGGCGATCTGGCGAGAACTGCGGTTGAATCGGACGCCCCGTCTGGCGTGTCTAACACGGCATTTCGATCTGCCAGTGTTTTCGCTGCCGCCATATGCATGTCTGACAGCGTCTTGGATTGTGCGGCCTGCCAGCGATGGATCATCATTTTCATGGCGTCCGGCCCTTCCCGGCGCAAGTTCGAAGGTGCACAGCCGAATGTCGCCCGGAAAAGCCGGTTGAAATGCGAGATATCCGAAAACCCGCTTTCGGTCGCGACGGCAGTGATCGTCTTGTCGGAATTGGCGAGCAGCCAGAGGCCGTAGAACACGCGCAGATCGCGCGAGAATTCCTGGATGCTCTTGCCGACCAGCTTGCGAAAGATGCGCTCGAGCTGACGCTTTGACAGGCCGACGCTGCGCGCGATGTCATCGACCTTCTGAGGCGTGCTGAGGTTCTGCTCGATCTGCAGCATGGCGCGGCGCACGCGTGGATCGTTGACAGTGCCGACGCTCGGAGGCTGCGGCTGCGCGCCCGCGGCGGGGCGGGCAGTGTCGGTCACCATGATATGCAGGCTTTTCTGCGCGCGGCCGGGCCCGAGATGGCGTTCGACCATCCATGCACCGAGATCCAGCGCTGCCAGGCCCCCGGCGCAGGTAATGAACTTGCCGTCCTCGACAAACAATTGATCGGCGACCGGAATAATGTCGCCATAACGCTCGATCAGATCGGGGAAATGATACCAGCTGACGCAGCACTTGCGCCCGCTCATCAGCTTGGCTTCGATCAGCGCAAAACTGCCGGTGCAGACGCCGGCGATCGACACGCCCTTTGCCGCGGCGTCACGGAGGAATTCCAGGGTCTTGGGGTGATAGTTTGAATTGCGATCGATCAGTCCGCCGACCACAACGATGTAGTCAAACCGTTCGGGTTTGTCGAAGAGCTCCCATGGCAACACCTGCAGGCCGCAGCTCGCGGTGATGGGATTGAGGTCGGGCGCCAATACACTCCACGAACACCGTTCCGGCCGGCTTCGATCGCCCTCATCGGCGGCCAGGCGCAGCAGATCTACAATCGCCGAAAACGCGATCAACGTAAAATTGGGAACTAGAATAAACCCAACCGAAAGCTGCCGTCGCGGGCCTTTTCGGGATACGGAACTCTTGTTGGGGCCGAGGTCTGTCATGGGCACTCACGCGTCAACGCCTGATGTCGTTGCGCAGTAAAGCACAACCATCAAAGCCTGCGGAGCAAAAACCGGGCCAGCAATCAGATAGGGTGAGGGAACCGACAGGCGGTCACTGAGCACCGCCGAAATAGGCCTGCTGCACCTCTGCATCGGTGGCCAGCACCTCCGGCGTTCCGTGCACCACGATCTGTCCTTGCGAGAGCACGTAACCATAGTTGGAAATGGCCAGTGTCTGGTTGACGTTCTGCTCGACCAGAAGGACTGTCACCCCGGTCTCGTTGATGCGCCGGATGACGTTGAAATTCTCCTGCACGAACAAAGGCGACAAGCCGAGCGAGGGTTCGTCGATGATCAGCAGCTTTGGCTCCGTCATCAAGCCGCGTCCGATCGAGACCATAGCCTGTTCGCCACCCGACATCGTGCCGGCCAGTTGCTTCGCACGCTCCTTCAGTCGCGGGAATGTCTCGTAGACCTTCTCCAGCCGCGTTCGTATCGTCTTCTCTGAACCGACCAGATAGGCGCCGACCCGCAGGTTCTCTTCGACGGTCATCTTCGCAAAAATCCGCCGGCCCTCCGGGATACAGGCCACGCCGAGCCCGATGATCTCGTGGGTCTGCAGATGATCCAGCGTGGTGCCCTCGAACGCAATTGAGCCGGCGCGTGGCGGCGTCAGGCGTAGGATCGAGCGAATCAGCGTCGACTTGCCGGCGCCGTTCGATCCGAGAATGCAGGTGATGCTGCCCGGTGCGACCTCGATGGACAGGCCCGACAGGACGTCGGCACGGTCATACGCCGTATAGATGTCCTGAACGATCAAGCGTCCTGTCATGACTGCCCCAGATAGGCTTCACGGACCACCGGATCGGCCGCGACGTCGCGGAAGCGGCCTTCGCAGATCTTCTTGCCGTAATTCAGCACGACGCAGCGGTCGGTTACCCGCTCGATCAAGCCCATTTCATGCTCGACGATGATGATGGTCAAACCGCCGAGTGATTTCCGGATGCCGAGGATCTCGTCCACGACCTGACCGGTCTCGTCATGGGTCATGCCGGCGGAGGGTTCGTCCAGCAACACCAGTTTCGGCTTGCCGATCAGTGCCCGGCAAATCTCCACACGCCGGCGATCGATCATGCCGAGCGAAATCGCCGGTTCGAACAGTTTGTCGGCAAGAGAGGGATTGAACACGTGGAGCAGCTCGCGCGCTTCCGCCGCGATCACGCGCGCTTCCGCCGCGAACGACTTTCGTCGCACCAGGTTTTGCCACAGCCCGCTGTCGAGGCGCTTTTGCGCCCCGAGCGCGATATTGTCGAACACCGACAAAGGAAGGCACAGGCGGGAACGCTGGAACGTCCGCGCCAGCCCATGGCTGGACAGGCTCTGTGGACTGGCGGTGGTGATATCGAGGCCGTCGAGCCGGATGCTGCCGGCACTGGCGGAATAAACGCCGCTGATGACGTTCAGGAACGTGGTCTTGCCGGACCCGTTGGGGCCGATCAGGCCCAGCACTTCGCCATGCCGGACGTCGATGTCGAGTTCGTTCAGCGCCAGCAGGCCGCCGAAGCGCACCGTCAGTCCGCGGCTTTCGAGGAGCGGCGGGGAAGTGGACGTCGCTGTCATCAGCGGACCTCCATGCGCAGCGCTCGCATGCGGCGCGCCACGAGGCCGTCGGGTCGCACGATCAAAATGACGATCACGAGAATTGCGTAAAGCAGCAGGCGATATTCCTGGATGAATTGCAGCTTCTCGGGCAGCAGCACCACGATCAGCGCGGCCGGCAAAACGCCCCAGCGGTTGCCGATGCCGCCGAGAATGACGATCGACACCATGACCAGAGAATCGCCGAAGGTGAAATTGCTGGGCGCGATGAAGCCGGTCATCTTCGCATAGACGGCGCCCATCATGCCGGCGAGGAAATTGCCGATCGTAAACGCCAGGATTTTCCAGGTTCCGATCTTGAGGCCGAAGACGGAGGCCGCGGTCTCGTCGAGACGCACGACGTCGAGCCAGACGCCGATCCAGGATTTGTCGAGCAGGCCGGCCAGGATCATCGCCAGTGCCGTCAGGATCCCGGTCAGGACCACGTAATTGACGTAGAACGAGAAGGTGATGCCGGCGAAATGGATGTCGCTGGAAAAATCCCAGCCGAACAGATTGATGCCCGGAATCTTCAGGCCTTGCGGGCCGCCGAGCAGTTCGTTGGCGTCGAGGAAGACGTTGAACATCACGCCGAAAGCCAATGTCGTCAGCGCGGCATAATGCCCGCGGGTGCGCAGCACCGGCAGGATCAGCAGCGAGCCGATGAAGACCGCGACCAATCCGCCGCAGAGGAGAACCAGCGCGTCGGGCAGGCCGCCTTTCTGGCCGAGCATAGCCGCGGTGTAGCCGCCGGTGCCAACGAAGGCGGCGGCGGCGAAATTGGTGAGGCCGGCATAGCCCATCTGGATCGTCAGGCCGATGCAGACCGTGGCGTAGATCAAGACCGTGGCCACCATCAACAGGCCGAAATTATCGTCCCGCAACACAAACAGCACAGCCAGGGAGGCGATCAGGATCAGACTGCGCAATAACCAGGGATTTTCCGACGCCGCGGCTTCCATCGCGTTGACGCCGCCAAAGCGGGCCGCCGCAAGACAAATCGCAGCAATGGCGGCCAGCGCGAGACCCAGGATCTTCTGGTTTTCGATCAGCACCAGCGTGGTCAGCGCCGCGGCGGCGAATGCCACGGCCGCGATCAAGGGCCACACTGCGGCTGCCTTGCGGGCGGCAGCGAGATTGCTCATACGCGCTCGCTCCCCCGCTCAGCGAGCAGGCCGGTCGGTCGCCAGGTAATCAGCATGATGATCAGGACGAAGGCGAAGACGTTCTTGTAGTCGCTCATCGATGGGATCGCGGCGACCACGAAGGTCTGCAGGCCTGCAAACAGGTAGCCGCCGATGATGGCGCCCCAGATATTGCCGAGGCCGCCGACGATTGCCGCGGTGAAGCCGATCACCGCGAGCAACAGCCCCATGCCGTAATTAATCTCACTATAGTACAGGCCGTAGATCGTGCCGGCGAAACCCGCGGTGATTGATCCGAGCGCGAAGGTCAGCGGAATCACTCGCGCGAAATTGATGCCCATGGTGCGCGCGGTCTCGACGTCCTCGGCCACCGCGCGCATCGCCAAGCCAAATTTGGTCCGGTTGATGATCCAGTAGACCACAGCGATCGAGGCGATGCCTGCGACGATCAGGATCAGCGCATCGGTGCGGAAGAACGAACTGCCGATATTGAAACCGCCGGAGGGCAGCAGCTCCGGAAAGCGCTGCGGGTTGGTGCCGTTCGGAAAGAACAGCCGGATCGCCTCGCGCAAAACCGTTCCGACCATCATCGTCATCAGCAGCATGTTGAGCGGCGGCGCGTTGCGCAACGGCATGATGAGAAAGTGCGAAATACCCGCGCCGGCCACGGCGGACAGCAGCATGGCCGCCGCGAATGCCGCGACGAATTGCAGCGGGACCGACAGTCCAAATGAATGCGCGGCCCAGACGGCGACGAGTCCTCCGAAGGCGCCGACCGTGAGCACGTCGCCATGTGAGAACTTGATGACGTTCATCACCCCGAAGAAGATAGTGAATCCCATGGCCACGAGGCCGTAGATCGTCCCCTGCATCATGCCGTTCAGCAGGTGTTGACCAATCGTGCCCATGGGATCGTCTTTCCGGCTTCAGCTCAGGGAAGATTCTTGAGTTTACGCGTGCCGGCAGCGTATGCGCTCTCTTCCCAGACCGTCCATTTGCCGTCCTGCACGACATATTTGGTGGTCAGCGGCGTGATGTTCTGACCGTGATCGTCGAAGGTGATGGGACCGACGATGGACGGACGGTCCTTCACCTTGCCAAGTTCTTCGGTGATCTTGGCGCGATCCGGACCGGTTTTTTCGATCGTTTCCATCACCAGATGCGAGGCGGTAAAGGCGAAGGGACCGTAGGCTTCCGGCGGTTCGCTGTAACCGGCGGCCTTGTAGGCATCGGTGAACATCTTGCCGCCCGGCATTTTCGTGATCGGCGGACTGTCGAAGAAGGTCAGCGTGCCTTCGGCGAGTTCAGGACCGGCGGCGTTGATGAAGGCGTCGCCCATGATGCCGGAATTGCCTTCGAGTTGCGCGTTGATGCCGAACTTCGCCATCTGAGTGCGCAGGCGCGCGCCGAGCGGCGTCAGGCCTCCGAAGTAGATGACTTCCGGATTGAGTTCCTTGATCTTGGTGAGTTCGGCGGAAAGGTCCTGCTGGTCCGGCGGCACCGAGAAGGTGCCGAGGATCTCGTTGCCGTTCTCAAGCGTGAACTGGGTGAAATACTTATTCATCGACTTGCCGTAGTCGGTCGAGTCGACAAAGGACACGAACTTCTTGTAGCCGCGAGCCTTCATGAACTCGGCGCCGACACGGTTCTGACCGATCAAGATACCGCTGACGCGATGAATTTCAGGATACTTGTTCGCATAGGTGATTTCCGGCAACACGGCCGCCCAGACCACCATCGGCAGCTTGAAGCGATTGAAGATATCGACCGTAGCAATCGCCGTCGCCGAGCAATAATGCGGGACCGCCGCAACGATCGAGCGATCCGAGGAAATCTTGGTGACGACCTGCACGCCGACATTGGGCTTGCATTCGTCGTCGAGCACGACCAGCTCGTAGTCATATTTGGACTTGGGGTCAGCATTCATCAGCTTTACGGCCAATTCGGCCGAGTTGCGGCCGCCGATGCCGTGGGGCGAAAGGGCGCCGGTCAACGGCCCGACGAACGCGATCTTGACCTTGTCCTTGGCAAAAGCTGCGTCAAAGCTGCCAAAAGCGAGCGGCAACATGCTCACTGCGGCAAGTGCGGTGAAAGTCCGCCTGATAATCGTCACCATCGCTGAACTCCAAAATTGTTAAGGTCGAACGCTAGGCGGTCCCGGAAATGCCGAGCTAGCACGCACGCGCGCTTGGACTTGGACGAATGCGCCATCCCGGGCTAATAGGCGCCGGGTGCCGCCCTGCGCCGCTTCTATCCCAGCGCGATGGCGCGAATGTCCTAGCGGCTTGATCGGCGCTGGCCGAACAATTGGCGCATTGAATATATGCGACAACCTGTGCGCACAGCCGCGGGCGCTGCGCAAGTCGCGGAAAGGAAATCACATGGCCCCAAATCTGCATGAGACGTCGGTTGTCATCGACGGGCTGATCATCTCCGATTTTGGGCCTTCGGTGTTCGAAGACATGCGCAAGGGCGGTCTGACCGCCGCCAACTGCACCTGCTGCGTCTGGGAAGGCTTTACCGAGACGATGCGCAATGTGATGCGCTGGAAGGCCTGGTTTCGCGCACACGGCGACATTCTGAAGCAGGTTTACACCACTGCCGACATTCTGAAGGCCAAGGAGGAAGGCAAGACCGGCATCATTCTCGGTTGGCAGAACATCACCGGGATCGAGGACCAGATCGGCTATCTCGGCCTGTTCAAGGAACTCGGCGTCGGCATCATCCAGATGGCCTACAACACCCAGAACCTGGTCGGCACCGGCTGCTACGAGACCAAAGACGGCGGCCTGTCCGACTTCGGCCGCGAGGTCGTCGCCGAGATGAACCGCCTCGGCATTCTCTGCGATCTGTCCCATGTCGGTGCCAAGACCAGTGAGGACGTGATTCTCGCCTCCAAACAGCCGGTGGCCTATTCGCACTGCCTGCCCGCCGGCCTGAAAGCGCATCCACGCAACAAGAGCGACGCGCAGTTGAAGTTCATCGTCGACCACGGCGGCTTCGTCGGCGTCACCATGTTTCCGCCGTTCCTGAAGCGCGGCCCGGCTGCCAATGTCGATGATTACGTCGAGGCAATCGAATATGTCATCGACATCTGCGGTGAGGGCAATGTCGGCATCGGCACCGATTTCACCCAGGGCTACGGCCAGGAATTCTTCGACTGGATCACCCACGACAAGGGCTATGCCCGCCGCCTGACCAATTTCGGCGAAGTCATCAATCCCGAGGGGCTGCGCACAATCGGCGAATGGCCGAACCTCACCGCAGCGATGGAAAAGCGCGGCTGGAGCACTGGCCGCATCGAAGCCGTGATCGGCAAGAACTGGTTCAACCTGCTTCGTACGGTCTGGGGAGCCTGATCATGGGCAAGCCGCAAATCGATATCCAGGTCGACGACGCGACCGGCCGCTGGTCTGTCGATGCGCTGCCGATGATCCTGATGCCGCAGCACTTCTATCTCAATAACCACTACGCTATCGAAGCGGCGCTGGGCGCGAAGAAGCTGGAACAGGTGCTGCGCCCCGCCGGGCACCGTTCGGCCTATTTCTGGTGCGAGAAGGAAGCCGCGCATCACGGCATGAACGGCATTGAAGTGTTCCACCATTACATGCGGCGGATAACGCAGCGCGGCTGGGGCCAGTTCGAGGTGCTCGATGTCGCGCCGGAGGCCGGCACCGCGCATGTGCGGCTGCGCAACTCCGCCATGGTGGACGAGGCGCATAGCAACAGTGGCCGCAAGGTTTGCTACATGTTCGCGTCCTGGCTTGAGGGCTCGCTGGAATATGTCGCCGCCAGCGCTGGTAGGAAGCAAAGCTTGAAGGCCCGCGAAGTTTATTGCCAGGCCGAAGGCGCCCACGACCACTGCCTATTCGAGGTCACACCGGCCTAAGGGCGAATGTCGCTTCTGTCCTACCCGCACGGCTGTCGCATGCTCGCCGAACCGGCGGCGAGGCGGCAGCATGGCCCCTCATGATGAGAGCCGCCCGATGCAGAGCTATTCCGCGTTTTCGTTGTTCAAACAGGCGCTTGGCGGTCACGCCGGCTGGCAGCGGCAATGGCGTTCGCCGGAGCCCAAGGCGGGATATGACGTCATCATCGTTGGCGCTGGCGGCCACGGCCTCGCCACCGCACATTATCTCGCCAAGGAGCACGGCATCACCAATGTCGCCGTGGTCGAGAAGGGCTGGCTCGGTAGCGGCAATACCGGCCGCAACACCACCATCATCCGCTCCAACTACCTATTCGACGAAAGCGCCGCGCTATACGAACACGCCCTCAAGCTGTGGGAAGGCCTGTCGCAGGACCTCAATTACAACGTGATGTATTCGCCGCGCGGCGTGCTGATGCTGGCGCACAACATCCACGACGTGCAGAGTTTCAAGCGCCACGTTCACGCCAACCGCCTCAATGGCATCGACAATGAATGGCTGAGCGCGGCGGAGTGCAAGGAATTCTGCCCGCCGCTGAATGTCGGCGGCGCAATGCGTTATCCGATTCTCGGCGGCGCCTTGCAGCGGCGCGGCGGCACCGCACGGCACGATGCGGTGGCTTGGGGCTATGCCCGCGCCGCTGATGCGCGCGGCGTCGACATCATCGAGAATTGCGAAGTTACCGGCATCCGGCGAGGCGTCAACGGCGCCGTTGAAGGCGTCGAGACCTCGCGCGGCTTTATTCGCGCCAAAAAGGTCGGTGTCTCGGCTGCGGGCCACACCAGCGTCGTGCTCGGCATGGCCGGCGTTCGCCTGCCGCTGGAGAGCTATCCCCTGCAGGCATTGGTGTCGGAGCCGATCAAGCCGGCATTTCCCTGCGTGGTGATGTCCAATACCATCCACGCTTACATCTCGCAGTCGGACAAGGGCGAGATGGTGATCGGCGCCGGCACCGACGCCTATACCTCCTATTCGCAGCGCGGCGCGCTGCATATCGCCAGCCACACGCTCGATGCGATCTGCGAGCTGGTGCCGATGTTCCGCCGGCTGCGCATGCTGCGCAACTGGGGCGGCATCGTCGACGTGACGCCGGATCGCTCGCCGATCATCGCCAAGACGCCGGTGCCCGGCCTCTATGTGAATTGCGGCTGGGGCACCGGCGGATTCAAGGCGACGCCAGGATCCGGCAACGTGTTCGCCTGGACCATCGCCAGGGACGAGCCGCACAAGATCAATGCGCCCTTCACCATCGAACGGTTTCGCGACGGCATCCTGATCGACGAGGCCGCCGCCGCCGCCGTCGCCCACTAAGCGCAGGACTTGCGATCATGCTTCTCATCACCTGTCCCCATTGCGGTCCGCGCGCCGAGCTGGAATTCAGCTATGGCGGCGAGGCGCATATTGCGCGTCCCGCCGATCCGATGGCTCTCGATCACGAAGCCTGGGCGACCTTCCTGTACGAGCGCTCCAACCCCAGGGGCGTTCACGCCGAGCGCTGGCGGCATCTGCATGGCTGCGGTCGTTTCTTCAATGTGCTGCGTGATACCATCAGCGACGTCATCGTCACCACTTATCCCGCTGGCCAGAAACGGCCCGAGCTGTCGTCCGATGACAAGGAGACAGCGCGATGAGCGGCCGTTTTCGCACTCGCTCCGGCGGCCGCGTCGATCGCGGCCGTCCCGTGCGCTTCAGCTTCGACGGCAAGACCTATCAGGGCTTTGCCGGCGACACGCTGGCTTCGGCGCTGCTTGCCAACGGCGTGCATCTCGTTGGCCGCTCGTTCAAATATCATCGGCCGCGCGGCATCGTCACCGCGGGTTCGGATGAACCCAACGCGCTGGTCGGCGTTGGCGCCGATGAAGCGCATTACACGCCGAACATGCGCGCGACGCAGGTCGAGATCTACGAAGGTCTGGTCGCCGAAAGCCAGAACCGCTGGCCGTCGCTGGGTTTCGATGTTGGCGCCGTCAACGAAGTGTTCGCACCGTTTCTGAGCGCGGGTTTTTACTACAAGACCTTCATGTGGCCGCCCGCTGCCTGGAAGAAAATCTATGAACCGCTGATCCGCCGTGCCGCCGGCCTCGGGCGCGCGCCGGCCAAAGCGGACGCCGATCGCTACACCCAGGTCTATGCGCATTGCGACGTGCTGAATCGTCGGTGCCGGTCCGCAGGTCTCGCAGCCGCGCTCGCCGCAGCCGCGACTGACGCCAAAGTCTTCGTTTGCGACGAGCAGGCCGAGATGGGCGGTTCGCTGCTGTCTGAAAACACCGCGACAATCGATGGCCTCTCGGCTGGCGAGTGGGTTGCGAAAACGCTGGCCGATCTCGCGGCGTGCCCCAATGTCACGCTGATGCCGCGGACCACGGCGTTCGGTTGGTATCCGCATAATTTCCTCGGACTTTGCGAGCGCGTCACCGATCATCTTGCGGACGCCGATCCAAAATTGCCGCGCGAGCGGCTTTGGCAGGTGCGTGCGAAGGAGGTTGTTCTCGCGACCGGTGCCATCGAGCGGCCACTGGTGTTTCCGGACAACGACCGGCCCGGCATCATGATGGCGGAAGCCGCGCGCATTTACGCCAATCGTTTTGGGGTCAACCCCGGCGACAAGGCCGTGGTGTTCACCGCCTGCGACACGGCCTATCGCGCGGCGCTCGATTTGAAGGCGGCCGGGGCTTTCATCGCCGCAATCGTTGATTTGCGCGCTGCACCAAGTGGCCTATGGCCCGACCGCGCTCGTGCCGCCGGCATCGATGTGCGTACTGGGACTGTGGTGACCGGCACGAGCGGGCGCCTGCGCATCGATTCCGTCAGCCTGGCCAGACGCGGCGCGGATGGCCGCGTCGACAATTCCGAGACTATCGCCTGCGATCTGCTGCTGATGTCCGGCGGCTTCACGCCGAGCGTCCATCTGTTTTCGCAATCACGCGGCAAGCTTGTTTATGATGAGACGCTGCAGGCCTATGTGCCCGGCGCGTCGGTCGAGCGCGAACGATCGGTCGGCGGCTGCCGCGGCGTCTATGATCTCGACACCGTATTGAACGACGGCGCCGCCGGCGGGAGCGGTGCAGCACAGGCTGCGGGGTTTGATGGCGCCGCCAGCGGTACTTTCAACGTTCATGCCGACAGTGTCGGCACCGATGGTTTCATTGGCGTGACGTCGCATGGTGGCCATCCGTCGAAGACGAGGGCCTGGATCGATTTCCAGAACGACGTCACCGAAAAAGACGTCAGGCTCGCGATCCGCGAGGGGTTTCGCTCGATCGAACACGTCAAGCGCTACACCACGACGGGCATGGCGACGGACCAGGGCAAGACCTCGAACATGAATGCGCTCGGTCTCGTGTCGGAGACGCTGAAGATTCCTGTGCCGCAGGTTGGTCTCACCACCTTTCGCCCGCCCTATACGCCGACGACATTCGGCGTCTTTGCCGGTCAGTCCCGCGGCGATCTGTTCGACCCGCTGCGCAAGACGCCGATCCACGACTGGGCCGTTGAGCAGGAAGCGGCTTTTGAGGACGTCAGCCTGTGGAAGCGCGCACATTATTTTCCGAGACCCGGCGAGGACATGCACGCGGCCGTGGCGCGCGAATGCAAGGCTACGCGGCAGGCGGTTGGCATCTTCGACGCCTCCACGCTCGGCAAGATCGAGGTGGTCGGCAAGGATGCCGCCGAACTGATGAACCGCATCTACACCAATGCCTGGACCAAGCTTGAGCCTGGCCGTCTGCGTTACGGCGTGATGCTGCGCGAGGATGGCTTTGTGATGGACGACGGCGTCGTCGGCCGCATGGCACCTGATCGTTTCCACATCACCACCACGACCGGCGGCGCGCCGCGCGTCCTGGCGATGATGGAAGACTATATCCAGACCGAATGGCCGGACCTTGATGTCTGGCTGACCTCGACCACCGAGCAATGGGCCGTCATCGCTGTGCAGGGACCGCTGGCGCGCAAGGTTCTTGAGCCGCTGGTCGAAGGGATCGATCTCTCCCGCGAGGCGATGCCGCATATGAGCGTGCGCGAGGGCAGGATTTGCGGCGTGCCGACCCGGCTGTTCCGGGTCTCCTTCACTGGCGAACTCGGCTTCGAGGTCAACGTAGCCTCAGGCTACGGCCGCGCGGTGTGGGAGGCGATCTTTGCTGCCGGCCAGCCCTACGGCATTACGCCCTACGGCACCGAAACCATGCACGTGCTGCGCGCCGAGAAGGGTTTCATCATCGTCGGTCAGGAGACCGACGGTACGGTGACGATCGACGATGCCGGCCTTGGCTGGGCCATCGGCAAGGCGAAGAAGGATTTTGTCGGCAAGCGTTCACTGGCACGGCCAGCAATGATGGCGAACGATCGCAAGCAGCTGGTCGGGCTCCTGACGGTTGATCCGAAGACTGTGCTGGAAGAAGGCGCGCAGATCGTGGCCAATCCAAACCAGCCGATCCCGATGACTACGCTCGGCCATGTGACGTCGTCCTACTGGAGCACGACGCTGGACCGCTCGATCGCGCTGGCGCTGGTGTGCGGTGGGCGCGCACGCATTGGCGAGCGGTTGTCGGTTCCGATGCCGGATGGACCGATCGCCGTCGAACTGGTGGAGCCGATCTTCTACGATCCGAAGGGAGCGCGACTCGATGCCTGATTTCGCCATACGCGAAGGTTCGCTCGATCGTCTCGCCGCCGCGAAGCGGGCCATTCCGGCGGCTACGCTTGCGGTACTTCCCGATGCCGCAAAACTGGTGTTTCGCGGCCGTCCAACGGCGATCGATGTCGCGGGCCGGGCTTTCGGCGTCGCGCTGCAGCAGGAGGCCTGCCGTTCGCTAACGAACGGCGGTCGCACCGCGTACTGGCTTGGACCAGACGAATGGCTGCTGCAGGCGGTGGGCGAAGATCCCGCGGCTCTGTTTGCAAGTCTCGATGCGGCGCTCGCCGGTCACGCCTGTTCGCTGGTCGATGTCAGCCATCGCTCTGATGCCTTCGCGCTGTCGGGTCCCGAAGCGGACTACGTGCTGAATCATGGATGCCCGCTTGATCTGTCGCTCCAGACCTTTCCGGTCGGCATGTGCACGCGCACGATTTTCGGCAAGGCGACGATCATGCTGTCGCGCCCGGCACCGGAAACTTTCCACATCGATGTCTGGCGCTCGTTCGCGCCCTATGTCTGGCAGTTGCTCGACGAGGCCCGCGGCGAATTCGCTTGAGGGCGCTTCCTCCATTTAAGCAGGCAAGTGATGATCGGCGTCTTTGAGTTGTTCAAGATCGGCATCGGTCCATCGTCCTCGCATACGATGGGGCCCATGAAAGCAGCGAACGCCTTCGCCGCCAAGGTCGCCGCGTCGGATATTCTGCTGCGCGTTGATCGTGTGCGCACCGATCTGTTCGGGTCCCTCGCCTGGACTGGCAAGGGCCACGGCACGGACAAGGCCGTGATGCTCGGACTTTCCGGCGAAAGTCCCGACACTGTCGATCCCGACACGGCTGACGCTATCGTCGCCGTCGTTCGCAAACAGCAAATGCTCCGGTTTGCGGGCCGCCGGACGATCGCATTCGATGCAGCGAAAGACATTATCTTCGACGGTCTGGGCGCCACGCCGGGTCATCCCAACACATTGGCCATGACGGCGCTCGACGCGCACGGCGATGTGCTGTTGAGCGAACGCTGGTGCTCGATCGGCGGAGGTTTCGTAGTTCGCGAGGACGAGATCGGTCTGCCTCAGCCTGAAGCAGGCGGGCCGCAGCCTTACCCGTTTCGCTCAGGTCGCGATCTGTTGGCGCTCGGCATCGCCTCGGGCCGCACCATCGCCGAGATGATGATGGCCAACGAGGTCGGCCGACGCCTGGCCTGCGTCGTTGAGGCCCACCTCGATCGGGTTGCCGCGGTGATGATGGTCTGCATCGACCGCGGCATGGTGACGGAGGGCGAACTGCCGGGCGGGTTGAACGTTCGTCGCCGTGCTCCGGCGATACGCCGCACGCTCGGCGGAGCAGGCGGCTCAAACAATCGTTCATCACATGAGGTGATGGACTGGGTCAGTCTCTACGCCATCGCGGTGAACGAAGAGAACGCCGCTGGCAGCCGTGTCGTCACCGCTCCCACCAACGGTGCGGCCGGCATCATTCCGGCGACGCTCCGATACTACCGGGATCATTGCGCAGGGGCGGACGTAGAAGGTGAACGTCGCTTCTTGCTGACTGCTTCCGCCATCGGGGCGTTATTCAAGATGAACGCCTCGATCTCGGGTGCTGAGGTGGGCTGCCAGGGTGAGGTCGGCGTTGCCTGCTCGATGGCCGCGGCTGGATTGGCGGCCGTTCTCGGCGGAACGAACGAGCAGATCGAGAACGCTGCCGAAATCGGCATGGAACACCATCTCGGCATGACCTGCGATCCGATCGGCGGCCTGGTGCAGATACCTTGCATCGAGCGCAATGCATTCGGTGCGATCAAAGCCATTAATGCCGCTTCCCTCGCACTGAAGGGCGACGGAATCCATATCGTATCGCTCGACAAGGTCATCGCGACCATGCGCGAGACGGGCCGTGACATGCAGTCGAAGTACAAGGAGACCTCACTTGGAGGTCTTGCCGTCAATCTTGCCGAATGCTGAAGGAGCCACTGTGACCAAATCCGAGATCAATCGCTTTTTCAGTACCGATATCGCAGACGCCGATCCGGCGATCGCCGCCGCAATCTCCAGCGAACTCGGCCGCCAGCGCGACGAGGTCGAACTGATCGCATCCGAGAATATCGTGTCACATGCAGTTTTGCAGGCCCAAGGCTCGGTGCTCACCAACAAATATGCCGAGGGCTATCCGGGACGTCGCTATTACGGCGGCTGTCAGTTTGTTGATATTGCCGAGGAGATCGCGATCGCGCGCGCCAAGGAATTGTTTGGCTGCGCCTTCGCCAACGTCCAGCCGAACTCCGGAAGCCAAGCCAATCAGGCAGTGTTCATGGCTCTGATGCAACCGGGCGACACTTTCATGGGACTCGATTTGGCGGCTGGCGGCCACCTAACCCACGGCGCCAAGCCCAACATGTCCGGCAAATGGTTCAATGTGGTCAGCTATGGCGTACGTCCGGAAGATCAGCTCATCGACATCGGGGTGCTGGAGCGTCTGGCTCATGAGCATAAGCCGAAACTCATCGTGGCGGGCGGCTCGGCCTATTCGCGGTTCTGGGACTTCGCTCGCTTCCGCGCGATTGCTGATGCCGTCGGCGCCTATCTGTTCGTTGATATGGCCCATTTTGCCGGTCTCGTGGCCGGCGGCGTGCATCCTTCACCGTTTCCGCATGCCCATGTGGTGACGACGACAACTCACAAGACATTGCGCGGTCCGCGCGGCGGCATGATTTTGACCAACGACGAAGCACTGGCGAAGAAGCTCAATTCGGCGATCTTTCCGGGCCTTCAGGGTGGACCGCTCATGCATGTGATCGCGGCCAAGGCTGTGGCCTTCGGCGAAGCTCTGACCCCCGAATTCCGCGACTACGCGCGGAACGTCGTAGACAATGCGAGGACATTGGCGGAGACGCTGAAAAGCATGGGCTACGCTATCGTTTCCGGGGGCACGGATAATCACCTCATGCTGGTCGATCTCAGGCAGAAAGGTTTAACCGGCAAGGTCGCCGAAGCCGCCCTTGGCCGCGCCGGCATCACCTGCAACAAGAACGGGATTCCTTTCGATCCGGAGAAGCCGACTGTGACATCCGGAATTCGACTTGGAACCGCGGCTGCGACATCGCGCGGTTTCGGGATAGCTGAATTTGAGATCATTGGTCGTCTGATCGCGACGGTATTGGATGCCGTCGCCATTTCGAATAGCGGTGCTGCGCCGGGCGCTGAGGAAGCTGCCAAAAGCGAGGTGGCTGCACTAACGCAAACCTTCCCGATCTACGGCTCGCGCCTATCTCCCTTATGAAGAGTACCTACTCGTCGTCTGCCTTCGAGGACCGATGAGGGCGATCAATTCTTTTGCAGTCCGCTAGGCCGAGACTGACTCGAACATTGGTTTTTCGGTCGTCGCAAGACGCTGTTCAAGCGCGGCGATGGTGTTCCTAAGATTGTCTCGGCGCACCGCCAGCGTTCTAGCAAGCATCGGATATTCAACCTGCGAGCGATCGAATACCCGGGCTTGCTCCTCTTGCGCGGCAATGTCGCTGTCGATGATCAGGACGATGCGGTTGAGTTCGGCAATCAATGTCATGGTTTGCATTGCTTCCCGTGAGGCGGCTGCATTCCCAAAATGACGCTGGTGGTTCATTTGAATGCTCCAAATGAGTTATTTTGACACACGCGCAGGGCATCTGGCGTGTCATGCCAAGGCCCTCGCAATAACCTTGCCACGATTAGCGCGGCTCGCGTCCTCTGGACGAGGACGGGAGGTGAAGGCTCGTCGGCTGCCTCGGGTCTGAGGCGCTCAACCGCAGGACGCCCTGGTTCCTGCCGGTCGCGTTTCTCGCCTGCGAGATGCTGGACTGCTGGGGTCGGCGCTGCGCGGCGGGGTCAGCCCGCCGATCGTTCCGCCCGGTGCGCGGCCGCGAAATCGGCCATGCTGTTGAAGCGGACATCGTAGCTCGCGCCCGCGGGCGGAGCCATCGTGGCGCCGAAGCCGCCGGTCGCGTGGCGGCGGTCGATCCAGGCCGAGGCGAGCCCGACGGCCTTGGCCGGTGCATGATCGTGGAACAGGCTCTGCGCCGTGTGCAGGATATCGGATTTGGCGATGCGCAGTTCGGCGAGATGATCGAGCATGTAGCGGAAATTGGAGAGGTCCGGCTTGTAGGAACCGATATCCTGCGCCGTGTAGATGGCGTCGAAGGTCACGCCGAGCCGGGCATTGCTGCCGGCGAAGCTGGTGCGGTCCACGTTCGACAGGATCACGAGCTTGTAGTGTTGCTTGAGGTAGGCAAGCGCCTCGGCGGAATCCGGGAAAGCCGGCCAATCCGGTACTGAATTCCCGAACAGCCTGTGGTCGGCATCGCTCGCCACGAGACCCCATTCATCCGCCAGCCGCCGATGCACGGCGGTGAGCAGGTCCGAATAGATCATTTGGGGCGTTTCCGCCTCCTGGGAGGATTCGTGCCGGGCGAAGGTCTCGAGCACATCATCCTTCGAGAGCGGCGTCGTCGCTTTGGCGAGCAACGGCTGCAGCGCCGTATAGATGCCGGCCTCCCAGTCGATCAGGGTGCCGTAGCAATCGAAGGTCAGTACTCTGTAATCGGTCAGTTTCATCATGGTCGTGTTGTCTGGAAAAGGCTGGCACTCAGAGAGCCATGTACAGGCGTAGCGCATCGTAGTCTAGATGGCGCTGTGGACGTTGCGGCCGCGCGCGAGTCAATCCCCGAGGGCAAATCTTGACCTTGCAAGCCTCCGGGGGCGAACGTGTTCTTCGGAGATTGGATTTTTGAGGCTTGATCCCCACCATGGCTGATTTCCACGGCGTGTTTCCCTATCTGGTCTCGCCGGTTGAACTCGGCGGGCAAATCCGCACCGACGTGCTCGGCCGGCTCTGCGATGATCTCATTGCGGCTGGCGTGCACGGGCTGACGCCACTCGGCTCGACCGGCGAATTCGCCTATCTGAACAACGCGCAGCGCGCGGCGGTGGTGCAAACCACAATTGAAGCTGCCAAGGGGCGCGTGCCCGTGGTCGCCGGCGTCGCCTCGACTTCGACATCAGATGCCGTGGCGCAGGCGAAGGCCTATCAGAAGCTCGGCGCCGACGGCATTCTTGCAATCCTGGAAGCGTATTTTCCGCTTCGTGACGAGCAGATCGAATCCTATTTTCGCGCCATAGCCGATGCGGTCGATATTCCCGTCGTGATCTACACCAACCCGCAATTTCAGCGCTCCGATCTGACGCTCGATTGTATAGCGCGCCTCGCAGCGCATCCGCGCATCCGCTACATCAAGGACGCCTCGACTAACACCGGGCGCTTGTTGTCGATCATGAACCGGTGCGGCGACAGCATCAAAGTGTTCTCGGCGTCCGCGCATATTCCGGCCGCCGTGATGTTGATCGGCGGGGTGGGGTGGATGGCGGGCCCGGCTTGCATCATTCCGCGCCAAAGCGTCGAGCTCTACAATCTCTGCAAGGCCGCGCGCTGGGACGAAGCGTTGGCCCTGCAGCGCCAGCTGTGGCGCATCAACGAAGCATTCGCGCGCTATAATCTCGCGGCCTGCATCAAGGCCGGGCTGACAATCCAGGGTTATGAGGTCGGCGATCCCATCGCACCCCAGGCAGCCTTGACGGCGGACGAGCGCAAGGCGGTCGAGGCGGTGTTGCGGGAGATCGGCTGAGCAGCGTCACGCTGCTTTTGCGGTTGTGACGGATGATGCAAAACAGGGCGAATCGGGCTGCCATGGGCGCCATGTTGGAAAGGCAGTGCCATCTGTGACCCGCTTTCGCTCTGAAACTTCTGGCCTGTTGCGACGTTCTTGCAGCGAAGAAGGTCGTTGATGCAGCGGAGAAAGATTATGGCCGAGCCTCCAGTAGCCGATGAAGAACTGGATTTCATCCTTGAGCAAGGCTGGGTGTCAGCGCGCAGGCGGCGCGCGACGAGCGAGTGAGCGGACCTATGCACCGTCGCTACACGCTCGCTGTGGTGGCCATTGTGGCGCTGGTACTGACGCTGACCGGGGCGCATTTTTGGTACACACCATCGACAAGCTCTGCCGCTCGAACAATAGAGCAGCGCGGATCATTTTCCGATGCGGAACGAGGCACGATTGAAATTTTTGACCGGGTATCGCCTTCGGTCGTGCAGGTTGCGGCACGATCCGCCTCCAATCCGCTTTCCGAGGAAGAAGGACCATCGTCATCGGGCACCGGCTTCATCTGGGACAACGAAGGTCATGTGGTCACCAACGACCACGTCGTGCAGAATGCGAAAGCGGTCGCGCTTCGTTTCGCGTCAGGCGAGGTGGCCGAGGCCGAGGTTATTGGCCTTGCACCCAATTATGACCTTGCCGTGCTGCGGATCAGCAATGCGCGGCAGCCGCCGCCGCCCTTTGCGCTTGGAAGTTCGGCCGACCTGAGAGTCGGTCAATCCGCATTTGCGATCGGCAATCCGTTCGGGCTCGATCAATCGATGACCAGTGGAATCATCAGTGCGCTCAAGCGCCGGCTCCCGACCAGCAGCGGCCGCGAAATCGCCAATGTCATCCAGACCGATGCCGCGATCAATCCCGGTAACTCGGGAGGGCCGCTGCTGGACTCCGCGGGTCGGTTGATCGGCGTCACCACGGCGATCCTGTCTCCGTCGGGCTCCAACGCCGGAATTGGCTTCGCGGTACCGGTCGATATCGTCAATCGCGTCGTACCTGAGCTTATTCGAAACGGACGCGTGCCCACGCCCGGGATCGGTATTGTGGCGGCCAGTGAAGCAGTTACGACCCGGCTGGGGATCGAAGGCGTAATCGTCGTTCGCACGGCAGCCGCAGGTCCGGCGGAACGCGCAGGGATTCGCGGCGTCGACTTGGCTTCAGGCGCGCTCGGGGATGTCATAACCGATGCCAACAACAAGCCGGTTCGGCGCCTTTCCGACCTTACAGACGAGATCGAGCAGATCGGCGCCGGTCGACCGGTGAAATTGACTGTGAAACGGGGCTCGCAGTCGCGCGATCTCAACGTCGACATAGTGGACATCGGCCGATCGCAATAGCAAATACCTTCGTAAAAGCCGTCTGGTGAGGCTGCGGTTGTCCCGCCGCCCGCGGCAGATTTCTGGTTTGCGCTTACGCGCGCTTCCGGATGTGCGATTGCACATCCGGGAATGACAAGCGGCGAGTTGTTTCGAGCCGGAAATCCGCTAAAACCCGCCCCAATCGAACAAGAGACTTGAAGGACAAACTGATGAACATTCTTCCCGGTAATATGCGTTTTGGTGCGGGCCAGCCTGTCAAGCGCCTTGAAGACCAGAGACTTCTTACCGGGAAAGGGCAGTTCATCGACGACAAGCCGGAAGACGGCGCGCTCTGGCTGCATGTGCTGCGCTCGCCGCATGCCCATGCCAGGATCGTATCGATCGACACCAAGGCGGCGGCTGACGTGCCGGGCGTTGAGGCGGTTTACACCGGTGCGGACCTGGTCGCCGACGACATCGGCACCATCCCGACGCTGTCGGTGTTCAAACGCCCCGACGGCGCGCCGATGACGGTGCCGCCGCGGCGGCTACTGGCCCATGAGATCGTACGCTTTGCCGGCGAATCGGTCGCTGCGGTTGTCGCGACATCGCGCGTAGCGGCGCAGACCGCGGCCGAGGCGATCTCGGTTGAATACGAGGTGTTGCCGTCGGTCGTCGATCCGATTCTAGCGACGAAACCCGGCGCGCCCGCAGTATGGGCGGATGCGCCGGACAATATCGTAGCCGCGATGAGCTATGGCGACGCAGCCGCGGTCGAAGCCGCCTTCGCCGAGGCCGCACATGTGGTTTCGCTCGATCTCGTCAGCCAGCGGCTGATTCCCTCCGCGATGGAGCCGCGCAGCACCATTGCCGAGATCGACAAGAAATCCGGCCGGCTGATCCTGCATGTCCAGTCCCAAACGCCAGGCTCGACCCGCGACGTTCTCGCCGAAGCGGTGCTGAAGCGGCCGAAGGAAAGCGTGCGCGTGCTGGTTGGCGATATCGGCGGCGGTTTCGGCCAGAAGACCAACCTCTATCCGGAAGACGGCATGGTGGCGTATGCCGCCGTCAAGCTCGGGCGCAAGGTGCGCTGGCGCGGCGACCGTACCGATGAATTCGTCGGCGGCACCCATGGCCGCGATCTGACTTCGACCGGCGAATTCGCACTCGACGCCAAAGGCCGGGTGCAGGCCTACCGGGTGCGCTCGGTCGGCGGCACCGGCGCTTATCTCACAGGCGCCGGCACCATCATTCCGCTCGTGCTCGGTCCCTTCGTGCAGTCCGGCGTGTATGACCTGCCGCTGGTTCATTACGAGGTCAAGGCTGTGATGACCAACACCGCACCGGTCGGCGCCTATCGCGGCGCGGGGCGGCCGGAAGGTGTGTTCATCGTGGAGCGGCTGATGGACGCCGCGGCGCGCCAGATCGGAATGGACCCGCGCGCCATTCGAAAAGTAAATTACATCAAACCCGCGCAGTTGCCCTACACCAACGCCGTCGGCCAGGTCTATGACTCAGGCGCGTTCGCGCACATGCTGGAGCGCGCATCAAAACTCGCGGACTGGGATGGTTTTGCCGCGCGCAAGAAGGCAGCCAGGAAAAAGGGCCTGCTCTACGGCCGCGGCCTGACCAGCTATATCGAATGGACCGGCGGGCGCGCGCATACTGAAAAGGTCAGCCTGCACGCCACAGCCGAAGGCCGCATCATCCTGCATTCGGGCACGCAGGCGATGGGGCAGGGACTGCAGACCACTTACACGCAGATGGTGTCGGAGTCGCTCGGCATCGCCATGGACAAGATCGATGTCGTTCAGGGCGACACGGATTTGGCGACCGGTTTCGGCAGCGTCGGTTCGCGCTCGCTGTTCGTCGGCGGCACGGCCGTGGCGGTATCCAGCAACGACCTGATCGCGAAGGCGCGAGAGAAGGCATCGAACATGCTCGAGGCCTCGGCCGAGGACATTGAGTATCGCGACGGATATTTGACGGTAGTCGGCACCGACAAGCGGATCGGCTTGTTCGAGATTGCGAAGAAAGAGGATGGCGCGCGCCTGAGCGTGGACAGCGAAGGCGAAGTCGACGGGCCGAGCTGGCCGAACGGTACGCACATCTGCGAAGTCGAGATCGATCCGGAGACCGGCGTCAGCCGTGTGGTGCGTTACACCACGGTCGACGATGTCGGCGTCGCCGTCAATCCGATGCTGGTGACGGGCCAGGTTCACGGCGGCGTCGCACAAGGTATTGGACAAGCGCTGTACGAGGGCGTGTCCTACGACCCCGAAGGGCAATTGCTCACCGCGAGCTATCAGGATTACTGCCTTCCGCGCGCCGACGATATTCCGCCGATCCAGGTCACGCTGGATGATTCCGCGCCGTGCCGCACCAATCCGCTGGGCGCCAAGGGCTGTGGCGAGTCCGGCGCCATCGGCGGTCCGCCCTGCATCACCAATGGTGTGATGGATGCACTGAGCGAACTCGGCATCAAGACCCTCAACACTCCGCTGTCGCCGCTCAAGGTGTGGCAGGCGATTCAGGAGGCAAAGTCGGCGCGGGTTTGACACACCCCTGTCATTCCGGGGCGCGCGTTAGCGCGAACCTCAAATGTGCAATTGCACATCGGGGGAATCTCGAGATTCCGGGTTCGATGCTTCGTATCGCCCCCGAAATGATAACGTAAAATTCTACAGCCCATGCGGCGTCGTTCTGATACTTTGTGGAATGGTACAACAGGAGAATTCGATGCGCAGATTATGGACCGTGCTGGCGGCGCTGGCGACATTGAGCCTCACCAATTGCGGCTACAACGCGATTCAGACCAATGACGAGCAGGTCAAGTCGGGCTGGTCCGAGGTCGTGAACCAGTATCAGCGCCGCGCTGATCTGGTGCCCAATCTCGTCAATTCAGTGAAGGGCTTTGCGCAGCAGGAAAAAGATGTGCTGCTGGGCGTGACCAACGCCCGCGCCAAAGTCGGCAGCATTCAGGCGACACCCGAGGTCCTCAACGATCCCGCTGCGTTCCAGAAGTTCCAGGCGGCGCAGGGCGAACTCACCAGCGCGCTGTCGAGGCTTTTAGTGGTGACCGAAAACTACCCGCAGCTCAAATCCGACGCGCTGTTCCGTGACCTGATGGCGCAGCTGGAAGGTACCGAAAATCGCATCACGGTGGCGCGCAATCGCTACATCAAGGCGGTGCAGGATTTCAATGTGACGGTTCGCTCGTTCCCGAGCAATCTCACGGCGATGGCGTTCGGATATAAAGAGAAGCCGAACTTCACGGTCGAAAACGAAAAGGCAATCTCGACCGCGCCGAAAGTGGATTTCAATCCGGCGCCGGCAGCTCCCGCAAAGTAGTTCGACAACCAGATTGACGGCCGCGATGAACGCTGCAAGAGCATCCCTTCTTGCGCTGATGTTGTGCTGGGCTTTCGCAGCGGCGGCTGCAGCCGACGTCGCGGTGCCGCCTCTCACCGGGCGGGTCGTCGATCAGACCGGGACACTCACGAGCGGCGACATCGCGTCGCTGACGCAGACGCTGAAGGATCTGGAGGCGCGGAAAGGCAGCCAGATCGCGGTGCTGATCGTGCCGACGACCGATCAGGAATCGATCGAACAATTCTCGATCCGGGTCGCCGAAGCCTGGAAGATCGGCCGTAAGAAAATCGACGACGGCGCGCTGCTCGTCGTCGCCAAGAACGACCGGCACCTGCGTATCGAGGTCGGTTACGGGCTCGAAGGCGCGCTCACCGACGCCACCACCAAGCGCATCATCGATGAAGATATCACGCCGAAGTTCAAGGCCGGCGATTTTGCCGCCGGCATTTCCGCAGGCGTTGGCCGGATCATCCGGGTGATCGATGGCGAGAAGCTGCCGGCGCCGGAGCCGGAGCATTGGCGCAGCCCGGTTTTGTTCAACTACATCGACCCGCTCAATCCGGCTGTCATCGTCGCGGTCCTTGTCGTCGGAGGCATCCTGCGGGCCACGCTCGGCCGGCTGCTCGGCTCGGCGGCGACCGGAGGCGCTGTCGGGTTCCTGGCGTGGCTTTTCATAGGCTCCATTGCCGCTTCGATCGTTGTCGGCATCGTTGCCTTCATCTTCGCCATGTTCGCCGACATGATGCCGGCAGGCGGAGGACGAGGCAGAGGCGGAAGCTGGTCCGGCGGCCGCGGCGGCTGGTCCGGGGGCAGCAGTTCGAGCGACAGCGGCGGGTTCAGCGGCGGCGGAGGCAGTTTCGGCGGCGGCGGCGCGTCGGGGAGCTGGTAGATATGGGCATCAAACGCATCGGCAGGCATCTGCTCGAGCATCCCTGGCGGCTACGGCGGATTTTTCCGCCTCGCGTGCTGGCTGCGATCGAGCAGGCGATCAAGGCAAGCGAGGCCACGCATTCCGGCCAGATTCGCTTTGTCGTCGAAGGCGCGCTGGACGGCGCGCCGCTGTTCCGGAATCAGCCGGCGCGGGAGCGGGCGCTGGATGTTTTTTCACAATTGCGGATCTGGGATACCGCCCACAATAACGGCGTGCTGATCTATCTGCTGCTGGCCGACCGTGACGTCGAAATTGTTGCCGATCGCGGCATCGATGCGAAGGTCGGACCCGCCGGCTGGGAAAAAATATGCGCCGCGATGGAAGCTGAATTCAGAGCAGCGAATTTCGAAGGCGGCGTGCTCAGGGGGATCGAGGCGGTCTCGCGCCAATTGGCGACGCATTTTCCGAGACACGATACTGGCGCGAATGAACTGCCCGACGCGCCGGTGGTGATTTAGGGTTCGGCCGTCATTCCGGGGCGCGTCGAAGACGCGAACCCGGAATCCAGAGATTATCAGCGCGAGATTCCACGTCCGCGCTGGCGCGCGCCCCCGGAATAACGGTGGCCTTACGCCTTCACCGAAGGCCGCTCACCGACTCTGGCGAACCACGCGGCGATGTTGGTGTTAGCGGGATCCAAGGGCTGGCCGACCTGATTGCCGAAATCGACCCAGCAGTAGAGCAATATATCCGCCAGCGTGAAGCGCGTTCCGCACAGGAATTCCTTGCCCGCGATCTGTCCGTTGAGCCATTGCAGGCGGTTCGCCGCGATCATTTTAAGGCCGGGGGAAGCGTCGGGAGCGCAGGGGATCCGGTTTTGAAAGAATTTAAAGGCTTCGCCGAAACGATAGCCATTGGCGAGCGGCTCGCAGATGTTGAGATCGACGCGGCGCGCCCACATCCGGCATTCCGCACGCTGCTCCGGTGTCGATCCGATCATCGCAGGGGTTGGGTTCTTTTCTTCGAGATATTCGCAGATCGCGGTGATTTCAGACAAATAGCTGCCGTCATCCAATTCAAGGGCCGGCATCTGGCCGTGCGGATTGCGTTTCAGATGCTCGGGCTGGCGATTTTCGCCGCCGCGCAGATCGACAGTCTGCTTTGGCATCTCAATGCCCTTCTCCGCCATGAACATGCGGACAATGCGCGGGTTCGGTCCGATCGAGTCATAAAGTTTCACTGTTTGCTTCCCCCAATTTTGTTTGAGCAGTTTTGTCGATGATTTTGAGCAGACCGCCGGCGCCTTTGTCAAACCGATGAAAAGTGCTCAGGCGTCATCCAGCTTGTTGAGGTCACGCACCGATTGCATGATCGGTTCGAAATTCGACCGCGCGTCGAGCGCGTCAAACAGCTGCGCGGTGTCCGACAACAGTGCGTGCGACCGCTGTATCGCGATCCTGACGTCGTCCTGCGGTGTATCGGACAGCCGGCCATGGCCGGACAACAGAATTTTGGAATTCAAACCCTTCAAGCGCTCCAGCGATTGGATGTAGTCGCTGATGCTGCCCGATCCGAACACGCCGCCCATCACGCCGCCGGGCATTAGGGTGTCGGCGGCGAATAGCAGTCCCTGGTCCTGATCGAACAGGCTGATGCAGGCCGAGGTGTGGCCCGGCGTGTACATCACATTGAGGCGAAAATTTCCGAGGTCGATCAGATTGCCTTCTTCCAGCCAGATATCGATATTGATGGGCACATTCGGCTCGTTGAACATCTTGCGCAGCATCGAGAAGTCGTCGCGCAGCATGATCTTGTTGGCGGCGAGGCGATGCGCGGCAATGATGGTGCGGCCGGCGAAACGATACGCCGCGCCGACGTGATCGAGATGCTCGTGGCTGAGAATCATCATGTCGATCTTGTCGGGCGGACAGCCGACATGATTGAGGCATTCCAGCAAATGCGGGAAATTCGAGGACAGCCCGGCGTCGATCATGATGGTTCGCGATTTGCCGCGCACCAGGTAGGCATTGGCGCCGCGGTTCTTGAAACGAATCTGATAGACGTCTTCAGCCGCCTTGATCAATGAGCAGACATCATTGTTCAGGAGAACAGGAAACGGGCTCGGCTTGCGGTCGCCGCTCATGGGTTGGCCGCTCTGAAAGTGACCGCATTGGACGCTCGCAGCCGCTTGCTGAGCGCATCCATGATCATCAGCGCGAACGCCGGCTGCTGACTGACCAGATACACGAACCGGGCATGATTGATCCGCATCACGCGGGTGTTCGGCGCAGCGGCGATCGCGGTTGCCGAGCGGGACGAGCCGTCGATGACGGCCATCTCTCCGAAGAATTCGCCCTTGCCCAGAGTCACGATGACAGTCTTGTTGGCGCCGCTGATCTTGGCGATGTCAACCTTGCCGTCGAGCACCACGAACAGTTCGCGCCCGGTCGAGCCTTCCTCAAAAATGACATCGTCCACATCAAATTCGTTGATGCATTTTTCGATGGCCATGGTGCTGCCTGCCTTCTGGCTGGTGCCGTTGCGGCCATGTTAGTCGGGAAATCCGGCGGCGCAAACGATGCATCGGGCCTGTTCGAGCGTACCGCAGAGCAGCATAGGCCAGGTTCGAAACGCCGCTATCGTGCCGGTCATCCCTTGCGGCTGAAGCCGGCCCGGATGACTTCCTAAAATTTTCGTAAACCGGTTGCCGGTAACGATTTCGCAAGCAATAAAAGTTACCAAATGGTCAACCTTTCCTGGAGATTTTGAAACGTGAGCGAACAAAAGGCCGAGCAGATCAGTGGTGAACCCGGTTCCGAGCCGTCTGCGCCCAATTCGTCGGGTGTACAGAGCGAGCCGGTGGCGGCTTCGATGCAAGAATCGACCAGCGTCGAACCTCCAAAGCTGGTGCCCGAGCTGGGCGGAGCCGGCGAAACGGTGGACGCGCCGAAGTTGGATGCTCACAAGGCCGATGCCTCAAAGCCTGATGCCCCCAAGGCCGACGCGCCGCGCACTCCGGGCAAGGTCATGATCATGTCATCCGGCGACCGCGCCTGGGACAGCAACGACGCCGGCCCGGAAGTAGAATCCAAACCGAGCTCTGGAATGTTCGGCAAGCGCCGGTTTGCAGCACTTGCGGCCGTCGTGGCGCTGGCAGTGGTGGCGGGCGCGCTCGGCGGTGCGCTGGCGACCGCGGGTCTCGGGCATTTTGTTGGCGACGACACAACGACATCAAGTAATCGCGCTCTTGAAGTGTCTGTTGCGCGGATCGACGCCGACATCCGGGCTCTCAAGGCCAGCGTCGAGCAAACGTCCAAGGTCGGTATGACCCAGTTCAACAAGACCAGCGACCGCCTCGACAAGGTCGAGAAGGCGCAAGCCGAACCGGCCGCCAAACTCGCTAAGCTCAGCGAAGCCGTGGATAAGCTTCGCGCCGCGCCCGCGGCAGCCGCTCCGGTAACCGCGGCAAAAGAAGTCACCGGCTCGATCTCGCCTCCTGCGGCGGCAGCCCCTGCAGCTGCGCCCAAGATCGAGGTAGCCAGGCTGCCGACCGTGGATGGCTGGATCCTGCGTGAGGTCGCCAATGGCGGCGCCTTGATCGAAGGCCGGCAGGGAATCTACGAAGTGTATGCCGGCGATCCGGTGCCCGGCGTTGGCCGGGTCGACGCGATCAGGCGCCAGGACGGCCGCTGGGTGGTCGTGACCAGCAAGGGCTTGATCGTCGCGCGCTAGGGCATGATCCCGAAAAGTGGGTACCGGTTTTCGGAAAAGATCATAACCAACCAAAAGAGATAAGCGACGGGTCTGATTCAGCGAGGCTGGATCAGACCTTAGGAGCCGATCGCTTCACCGCGACGTGAAGCGATAGTCTCGCCATATCCGGATTGTCGCGAGACAGCCTGTCAGCTTTTCGGCTATTTTCCTCCGCTGTCCCGCAAGACGCCTTGAATGGCGTCTCTGATGCGCGGGCATTCGTCAGGACATGGGCCGCGCTTGCGATTTCTTTTCACAATTATTGTTTTGCTTTGCGGCGTATTGCCCGCGCACGCCGTGCAAGGCGCGGCGCTGGAGCGTGGCGCTGCGATCACCGATCCCTTGGCTTTGCGGGAACTCGATCGCGGCAGATTTGGTCTGGGCCGCGTCATCCTGCCAATGAGGTCGAGCAACGCGCCGATCGCCAACAGCCAGTTGTTCGCTTTGTCGTCGATGGCTCCTGTCCGCAAGGCGTTCGACGACGAGTTCGATCGATACGTTCTGAGGCACAAGGCTAGTCAGGCGAGCGAAACCATCGGCGTTGGAACGTCGTATGATTTTCAACTGTTTGATCGTGCGCTGCTTTATTCCCCTGACTCGCGCTTTGTGCTGGCGGGTATCGTCAACCGGATGGACCGCGCGTATCTGTCCGAAGCGAATTGCGGCGAGATCAGGCTGATCTACCGTCTAACGCGCACGAGTGTGCCCGAGGCGAGCGATGCTGCGATCTCGCCACGCCTGCCGATGACGCTAAGCGTCGTGCTGAAGGCCAAAGGCGATAACGCGATCGACGGCAGCGGGGAGGCGATCACATGCTCCGAGATTGCCCGCCGCTGGCTGGCCGCAGGCGATTTGCCGCTTACCGGCACGGAGCTTGCGGAAAAATTGATATCCGGGGATGGCCCGCTGGATCTGATCCGGCCTGAGAATGTCGATCGCATCGAGGCCAACCTTCAGATCGCATACGCGCCGAAATCTCCCGCTCGCGATTTCCGCACCGACTACCTGCTCAAGGTATTTCGCTACAACGCGCAGGCGCAGGCGTTCGAGGAAGCGCCGCTCGAAAACCAGATCGACCGCGAGCGGATTTTCGCGGATGAAAAGCTCAGGCACGGCTTCAAGGCTTGGCTGGTCGATCCACAACATTTTAGCGAGTTGGACCGCGGTACGATTTTGATACCGCGGGAATTTCTTGCCACCGGCGCGATTGCCGCGACGCCGGCCGGATTTGCGCCGTCGAAACTGCAGCCAGCCTTCGGCTTTGTGCAAGGCGATGACGCAGCGGTAAATTCCGTATTCAGGGAAAGCGACGTCGTCGCGGCATTGAAGAAGGCAGCGGAGCACGGCGTGACGTTGCAGAATATCCGCTCCGTCGCGGGCTTTGAGCACCGGCTCAACGACATGACCTGCACAGGATGTCACCAAACGCGCGGCATCGGCGGCTTTCATTTCCCCGGCGTCGACTGGACGGCGGCCAACCCCTCCAATTCAACGGTCGTGCCGGCGTCGCCGCATTTCTTCGGCGACCAGATCCGCCGGCGCGATATTCTGACCTCGTTGCGCGGTGGCACGCGCCCGGATTACTCACGGGGATTTTCCGGCCGTCCGCAATTGCGCGGCAGCGTGGAACTTGCCGGAACCGAATATGACGACGGCTGGGGTGCGCTCTGTTATCGGCAAAAGCCTAACCTCACCAACAATGACAAAAGCTTTCGGTCATGGACTTGCGCAGAAGGGCTCGCGTGTCAGCCCGTCGGCAATGCGTCGCGATTGGGGATGTGCTTCGTCAAAAACCGTTAAACATCGGTTGCGGAGCGTGCGTTCTCGCGCAATCGTCCGACAAAGGCTGTCAGAGTACATAAACACGAGCGAGCGATACAGGCGAGGCTCCTTTACGGTACAGTTCACCGGCTGCCAGAACGGAGTCGCGAACGTCTACCGATCGCCTTCAGGCAACAATTCTGTTTGATACTGGCGGGAGGGCAGGCCGTGAACGATCCGGAAAAAGAGACCAAGGCACGGAATCGCGAGATTGCCGAGAATGAAGCCGAGCGGCAAACCACCGGGGACATCCGTGTCAGCACATGGGCAATCGCGGTTGCTGTCATCATCGGTCTCGCCGCCGTCGGATGGGTGCTGATCCACAATCGCTAGGGCATCAGGCGACGGTGCCTGACGCCCGCAATTGCCGGATCGCGGCCTCGTCGTAACCCGCGCTACGAAGAATCTCATTGCTGTGCTCGCCGATGCCGGGCGGTTTCCGCGGCGTGACCTTCTTGCTCCCGTCAACCCAGATCGGGCTGTTGATGGTCAGCATGGTGTCGTTCTCGAACGGCACCAGCACCTCGTTCTCGAGCATCTGCTTGTCGTTCGGAATGTCGTCGAGGATGCCGACCACGCCGAACACCAAGCCATTGCCGTCGAGTATCTTGCGCCATTCCGCGAGGTCCTTGCTTGCGAAAATCTCGTCGAAAATCCTGATCAGTTCCAGCGACCGCGCATGGCGGTCGGCCTTGGTGGCAAACCTGGGATCGGTGATGAAATCCTCGCGGCCGATGCAGCGAGCGAGTGCCGGCCATTGCCGTTCCTCGTTGAGCAGCGAGAGGATGATCCAGCGTCCATCCTGGCACTTGTAGTGGTTAGTGACCGCGTTCAGCGCGTGCTCGCGGGGGCGACGTTCGCCAAATTTCGCGCCGCATAATTTGGCCTGGGCGAGCACCGAGGCTGCCCAGACGCCGTTGGCCATCAGGTTGGAACTGACATGCGATCCTTTGCCGGTGCGTTCGCGCTTGTAGAGCGCGGTGACGATGGCGCCATAAAACGCCATCGCGCAGGGGTGGTCGCCCATGCCGGCGATCGAGCGCGCCGGGGTGGTATTGGCATCCGCGCGCACCAGATCCATCAGGCCCGAGCGCGCCCAATAGGCGTTGCTGTCGAAGCCAGGCTTGTTGGCCTCTTCGCCTTTTTCGCCATAGCCGGTGAAGGAGGCATAGATCAGGCGGTCGTTGAGCGGGGCGAGTTGAGCGTATGTCATCCCGAGCCTGCTGCGAATCGCTGTGGGAAAATTCGTGATGAAGACATCGGCTTCGGCAACGAGGCGATACAACACAGCCTGCCCTTCCGGCTTGCTGAGATCGAGCGCAAGACTCTTCTTGTTGCGGGATTCCAGCATCCACGCGAAATTATGCTCGCTATGGGGATATCCAGGGAGGTTCGGCAGGTTGCGGTAGGGATCGCCCGATCCGGGCGGCTCGATCTTGATCACGTCGGCGCCGAAATCCGACAACACGGTGGCGGCCGCGGGCGCTGCGATGAAACTAGCGCAGTCCAGAACCTTGAGGCCTTCGAAGATGCCGTTTTCCATGGTGGCGTCGCTCCCGTGACTTTTGTTGGTTTTGTCCGTGTGCTGGAATTATCGCTGCGAACGGTGAGGATCGAATGCCATTTGACCCATGTTAGCCACGCGATGCAACGGCAAGTTTCCACGTCATTGCGAGCTAACGGGTCGCGCGAAATGCGCGCCCGATAACAGGCTCTGCGAAGCAATCCACACCAGCAAGCAAAGATTGGATTGCTTCGTCGCCAGCGCTCCTCGCAATAACGGCGGCTTTCTCTATTCCAAATCCGACATCAGCGCTGCGTCGCCGCCCGCGGCAGCTGTGTTGATGGTCACGGTCTGTTCGGTCGCGAAGCGTGTCAGGTAGTGTGGCCCGCCAGCCTTGGGACCTGTGCCGGAAAGTCCATGGCCGCCGAATGGCTGCACGCCGACCACGGCGCCGATCATGTTGCGGTTGACATAGACGTTGCCGACAGAAAGCCGGTCGATCACCGCCTCGATCGTATCGTCGATACGCGAGTGAATACCGAGCGTCAGCCCGTAGCCGGAGCGTTCGATCGATTGCAGCACGCGATCGAACTGATCGGCAGGGTAGCGCACCACATGCAGGATCGGCCCGAATACTTCCTCGGTCAGTTGATTGGCGTCAGCCAATTCGAAAATATGCGGCGCGACGTAGTTTCCGTCGGGTGAGGTACCCGCGAAATGCACGCGCGCCTCTTCTTTCATTCGCGCGATATGGGTCTCGAGCCGCTGCTTCGCCTCGGCATCGATCACCGGCCCGATGTGAATAGCCAGGTCGCGCGGGTCGCCGACCCTGAGTTCACGTGCGGCGCCTGATATCATCTCGATTGTGCGGTCGGCGACGTCGTCCTGCACGAGGAGTAAACGCAGCGCCGAGCAACGCTGGCCGGCAGACCGAAATGCAGACATCACGACATCGTCGGCAACCTGCTCCGGCAATGCGGTCGCATCGACAATCATCGCATTGATGCCGCCGGTTTCCGCGATCAGCGGAACAATCGGGCCATCCTTGGCGGCCAGCGTGCGATTGATCGCTCTCGCGACTTCGGTCGAGCCGGTGAAGACGACGCCGGCGACGTCAGCATGCGCGGCCAAAGCCGCGCCGATATTGCCGTCGCCTGGTACCAGATGCAGCGCCGATGTGGGCACGCCGGCCTCATGCAGCAACCGAATGGCCTCTGCCGCGATCAACGGCGTTTGTTCGGCGGGTTTCGCCACGACAGCATTGGCGGCCATTAAGGCCGCCGTTACCTGGCCGAGAAAGATCGCCAGTGGAAAATTCCACGGCGATATCGCGATGAATACGCCACGGCCGCGCAGCTGCAGCACGTTGCTCTCGCCGGTGGGCCCCGGCATCGTTTCACCCGTGCCGAACAGCTTGCGGCCTTGCGCGGCGTAGTAGCGGCAGAAATCAACGGCTTCACGAACTTCCGAAAGTGCGTCGTCCAGCGTTTTGCCGCCCTCACGTTGCAGCAGCGCGATGAAACGCGCGCGCCGTTGCTCCAGCAGGTCGGCGGCTTGCTCCAGGATTTCCGCGCGTCTCTCGGCCGGCGTTCGGCTCCAGGTCTTGTATCCCTCGCGCGCTGCAGCGATCGCCTCATTCGCGTGTTCCGGCGTTGCATCGATGACGCTTCCGACAAGAATTGTCTGGTCGATCGGGCTGAGGATTTGTCGCGCTATGCCTGCCCTTGTCTGGCCGTCGATGAGCGACGCCGCCGCAACAGGCGCGGTTTCCGCCGCGATCGAAGAGATTAGTTCGCTCAATGCTGTGCGCTCGCCGAATTCGATGCCTCGCGAATTTTGGCGTTGCAGCTGATAAAGGTCACGCGGCAGGCGGATGTTCGGATGCCGCGCGTTTGCAGCGGCGCCGATGATATCGGCCGGCCGCCGCAGCAGTGTTGCAACAGGCACCGCATCGTCGGCGGCGACCGCCACGAACGAAGAATTAGCGCCGTTCTCCAACAGGCGCCGCACCAGATAGGCCAGCAGATCGCGATGACTGCCGACCGGCGCGTAGGTGCGGTAGGCCAATTTCGGACGGTCTTCGCTCAATTGCGCGTACAGCGCATCGCCCATGCCGTGCAGGCGCTGAAACTCGAATCCGCTGTCGCCGTCGGCTAATTCGAGAACGGTCGCGACCGTCAGCGCGTTGTGGGTCGCGAATTGCGGGAAGAGACGGGGCCGCAACGCCAACAGTTTTTGCGCGCATGCTATGTAGTTCAGGTCGGTCATCGCCTTGCGGGTAAACACCGGATAGTCGTCGAGGCCGCGTTCCTGCGCGCGTTTGATCTCGGTGTCCCAATAGGCGCCTTTGACAAGGCGCACCATCATCCGCCGGCT
>Ga0193743_1000362_pt1 | contig 35852 bp, 32 predicted proteins | sample L2c2metaG_FD_143038 | JGI IMG/M metagenome (GOLD analysis project Ga0193743, IMG submission 143038) | Soil microbial communities from a riparian zone of the East river system, Colorado, United States - L2c2 | ecosystem: Environmental > Terrestrial > Soil > Riparian zone | place: USA: East River... | reverse complement strand
GGTAGGCAAAGGCGGCCGCCCCGCTACTGACAAGCTCCTCTTTCCCAGGCCCCTCTTGCTTGGTGTCGGTCATGCGCTCGTTTCGTGTGGATGCTTTCTATTGTCGCAGCACTGCCCTGACATGCGCTCGATTACCCTTGAGTCTCGATCCCATGTCTGATTTCGACGACAGCCCTTCGTCTCCACGGCAAGAGTCGGCGCCTCTAGGCGAAGGTGCGTCGTCAGCCTCTGCCGCCCTCCCCATGGCTGCGCCTCGGCCACGCCATCCACTGCATCCGCTGGCGGGTGTTGTCGGTGTATTTGTCTGTGGCCTGTTGGCCTTCCTTACGCTCTATGCCACCCAGCCACTGCTGCCTTTGTTGGAGACGCTCTTCCACGCCTCAAAGTCAGCAGTCGGATGGACCGTCAGCGCCTCCACCCTTGGCGTTGCCCTCTCCGCGCCGCTCCTCGGTACCTTCACCGAGCGCATGAATCGAAAGCGCGTGATCTTCGTCTCCATCTTGCTGCTTGCTGTGCCCACCTGTGCCGCGGCTACCTCGACCACACTGGGGTGGCTCATTTTCTGGCGGCTATTGCAGGGGCTCGTCACGCCGGGCGTCTTCGCCACCACCATCGCCTACATCACGGAGAACTGGCCATCCACAGCGGTTGCTCCGGTCATGAGCATCTACGTCAGCGGCACCGCCCTCGGGGGCTTCTGCGGCCGGGCCGTCACCGGTGTTCTGGCAGACCACGCCGGATGGCGCGCATCCTTCCTGCTTCTCGGTCTCATCTCTCTCGGCGGCGGCGCGCTGGTCGCCTGGCTGCTCCCGGACCGCCCAACCTCGCACCATGCAAAAGCGCGCCCTGCATTGCGCCAGGTCTTCCTGCCGATGCTCCATCACCTGCAGAATCCCCGCCTGCTCACGACGTATCTCGTTGGCTTCAACGTGCTGTTTTCTCTCGTCGGCGTCTTCACCTACATCACGTTTTATCTCGCGGCGCCGCCCTTCTCGCTGTCCACTTCCAAACTCAGTCTGCTCTTCGTCGTGTATCTGGTGGGGTTGGTCGCCACACCGCTCGCCGGAGCGCTGTTGCCGCGCGTTGGCCTCCGCACGGGTATCACGGGCTCCATCCTGCTCTCGCTGGCCGGTGTACTGCTCACCCTGGTGCACTCCCTGCCAGTTGTCGTGGCAGGCCTCGCACTCTGTTGCACCGGTGTATTCATCTCGCAGAGCTGCGCCACCAGCTTTCTTCGTGAGGCCGCGCCGGAAGCGTCTCGCGCCTCCGCTGTAGGCATGTATGTTGCCTGCTATTACATCGGCGGGACGGTGGCGGGTGTCGCACCCAGCCTGGTGTGGCACCTCGGCGGATGGACAGCGTGTGCTGCAATGATCGCTGTCATCGATGTGATCTCGATCGTGATCGCGCGCCGCGGGTGGAGCGAGCCAAACGCCGCGTGATTACTTGCCGTGAAGGTAGGTCTGGTACTGCGTGTCCACGATGCCCAGGTTGCGGGCCAGCCCCAGCTTCGCCTGATTGTAGGTGAGCGTGTCGGAGATAAGCTGGGATTGCGCCTGCGACAACGTCGCCTGCGCCTGCACAACTGGGAGGTTGTCATCGACGCCCGCAGCGAAACGATCGTTTGCATCGGAGAGCGCGCGCGTCGCCAGGTCCACATTCTGCTGCGAGACACGCACCAGCGCCTGCGAAGAATTCAGGTCCAGCATGCTGTCGCGGAGCTGCTGATCGATCTGCTGTTTCAGGTCCGCCTGCCGATTCAATGTGTCCGCCTGCTGCGCCTGCGCCACATCGGCATCGCCACGGAACTGCGCCTCTTTGAATAGAGGCAGCTTCAGTTCGCCCATCGCTACAAACGTGCCGTGATACAGGCCATGCGTCAAGCCGGTAACGCCATAATTCCCGCTCGCTGTCAGGGTGGGTAGCCGCTCGTAGCGAGCCGCGGAGCGCGAAAGCCGCGCTGCGCTCACTTGCCGCTGCATGCCCTGGTAGTCCTGCCGGCTCTGATAGGCGAGATGCCGCGCGTCCTCGATCGACATCTGCTCCAGGTCGGCATACGGCGACGTGTCGGTCAGTTGAATCGCCTGCTCCACCGGCACCCCAATCTCGCGCTTCAGCAGAATCTTGTCCTTCTCAAAAGCGTTCTGCGCGGCGATGACCTTTTGCTGTTGCGTCTGGTATTGCACGCGCGAGCGCAGCTCATCCAGTCTGGCTGCAGTGCCGGCTTCGTGCTCCGCCTGCGCCTGCTTCAGCAGGACCTCGTCGGCGCGGAGCAGCGCCTCGGAGCTGTCGATCTGTGCCTGGTCGGCCAGCGCCTTCAAATACTGATTGCCGACGTTCAGCACCACCAGGCCGCGCGAGGACTGGGTGTTGTAGTAGGCCGCCTTCAGGCTCTCTTTGGCGGCGCGGTACCGCGTGTATGCAGCCAGATCCCCTGCCGTCCAGTCCAACGCGGCATCGGCCTGCGTTACGTCCACCTTCACGATCGGACTGAAGCCTGTGAAGTTGACATCGGGAAACAGAGGAGCAATCTGCTTAATAACCCCTGCGTTGAAGCCAAAAGTAGCCAGGTTGTACTGGTGCGCGCCGGTCGAAGCCTCCGCCTTGATGGATGGAAGCAGGGGATCGAGTGACTCCAGCCGCTCGGCATCGGACTGCTGCTGCTGGATTCGGGCCTGTGTGATCGCCAGGTTAGCCTGGATTCCGCGCTGGATCGCGTCATCGAGAGTCAGGTGCAGCGTCTCGGGGGATACCGTGCCCATGGTTACGCTGCCGTAATAAGGGTTCTGCGCTGAACTCGGGTTTATCAGTGACTGCAGCGATGGAGTGGTTAAACCAGTTGTCGGGGAGGTCGACGGTGATGCTGTGGAGCCACTGGCCTGTGTGTTCGTGGCGCCTGACGATGCAGACGGAGATGGCGCGTTCACGGCATCTCCCGCCTGCGCGTCTTGTGCGTGCAACTGCGCCCCGCCGAAAACCATTACGACGCATACCACCCCAATTGCAATCCGATAGCTCACCCGCTTGAGGGTCTCCTGGAAGAATCTGTCCTTTTAGATCATGGCAGATGCCGTGAGTTGCCAAAACTTTGCACTCCGGCGCCGAACGTCCGTCCCAAAACCACTCTTTTCCTGCGCGTTTCCAAGATCCGCCTACATACAATTGTGCTATGTCCCACCCCGCCACGTCCCATCCGCCCCCGGCAACTTCTTCGTTGGCGCGTTGCATGGCTGAAGCCAACTACCCGGATTTCCAACGTGGTTCGCGGACGAGGCGTTACTTGAGGCGGCTTTTCCGTTTAAAAAAGCCGCACTAAACTTCCCACTATGAAGCACGGTATTGGAAATTCGGGCTACCAATGCGCTGGGTGCGGGGAGTGGAACGAGATCTTCGTGGACGAATCCGTCGGTGGCCGCCAGCAATACGTCGAGGACTGCCAGGTCTGCTGCAAACCCAACCTGCTCGATATACGCTGGAGTGCGGCCGAAAGTGAATTTGTGATCCGCGCAGAGCTCGAAAGCTGACAGAAAATCTGGGGTTCTTCGGAGGGCGCTCGACGGCCGATTCGTGGCCCCGGTTGGTCGCCGCTGCCCCGGTTGCTATAGAATCGGCTTTCCAGCACGAAAGAGCGGAAGTTCGATTTTGGTTGCAGTGAGGGTGTGCCTATTTTTCCCGTCATTCGGCGGAGCATGAGCTCCCAGATCAAGCAGGACAAGACCATTCGTCCCGAGATCCTTCGTAAACTGACGCTTAAGGGGTTGGGTGCTCTGGCCGTACTCTTTTGCATCATTGCGCCCGCATTCGCGCAAAGCAGCAACGTCATCTCAGAGATTCGGGTCATCGGCAACCGCCGCATTCCCAAGGAAACTGTCCTCGCCCGTCTCTATTCGCACGTCGGGGACAATTACGACGCCGCAACCGTCGAGCGTGACTTCAACTCGCTGTGGAACACCGGCTACTTCGAAGACGTCCGCATTGAAAGGGAAGACACCCCTAAGGGCCAAGTGCTCGACATCTTCGTCCGTGAGAAGCCAACCATCCGCGAGATCAACTACAAGGGGCTCAACTCAGTCACGCAGTCCGACGTTCTCGACCGGTTTAAGAAGGAGAAGGTCGGGCTCACTGTGGAGAGCCAATACGACCCGACCCGGATCGCGCGGGCGATCGCCGTCCTCAAGGCATTGCTGGGCGAGCACGGTCACCAGTTCCCAACCATCACGCCCGATATCAAGACCATCCCGCCCGCTTCGGTCGCGGTCACCTTCAACATCAAGGAAGGGCCGACGGTCAAAGTCGGCAACATCCGCTTTACCGGCAACAGGAATCTGAACTCGCGCACCTTGCGCTATGCCATGCGCAACCTGCGGCCCATCGGCATTCCGCACTCGATCTTCCTGGAGAATCTCTTCGCCCGCACCTACGACGCCAGCAAGCTGGAAGAGGATACGGAGCGCGTCCGTGTGGCCTATCAGAATCACGGCTACTTCAAGGCATTTCCCGGGGAGCCGTCCACCCATATCCGCAATGAAGGCGGTCTCTCGTTGCTGACCTTCCGGCCCAAGAAGGGCAAGCGGATTGACATTACGATTCCCATTGAAGAAGGCGGGCGCTACCGCCTGGGCGGCATTACCTTTACCGGTAACGAGCACGTGAAAAACGTGAAGGCCTTGCGCGCCCAGTTTGTCATCAAGGACGGCGACTACTTCAACTACACCGCCATTGGCAAAGGCCTCGACAATCTTCGCAAGGCCTATGGCACCCTGGGCTACATCAACTTTGTGGCAAACCCGACGACACGTTTCGATGAAGCGAAGAAAATGCTCTTTCTCGACATCGACATCGATGAAGGCAAGCCCTTCTATGTTTCGCGCATCGAGTTCACCGGCAATACCGTCACCCGCGACCCTGTGATCCGCCGCGAGCTGCTGCTCGAAGAAGGCCAGGTTTACAACAGCAATCTGTGGGAAGAGAGCCTGCTTCGCCTGAATCAGCTCCAGTACTTCGACCCGCTGAAGGTAGACCAGGATTCCACCGCGACGCAGGACCAGGCGAACAACACCGTCTCTCTGCTGCTACGCGTGCATGAGAAGGGTAAAAACTCCATTGGCTTGAATGGCGGAGTCAGCGGTCTATCCGGCTCCTTCCTCGGCCTCAACTACCAGACCAATAATTTCCTTGGCCTGGGCGAGACGCTGAGCGTGCAAGCCAACCTCGGCAATCTGCAGCGCAACCTGCAGTTTGGCTTTACCGAGCCTTATTTCCGTAACAAACCCATATCGCTTGGATTCCAGCTCTTCTCCAGCAAGTACGACTTCAACGCCGCGAAGAACTACCAGATTTCGACCGGAGGCGGCAACCTGACGGCTGCCCAGCAATCGCTGGTGCAGAACTACAACCAGTCCTCCACCGGCCTCACGGTGTCCACCAACTACCTGGTCCGGCACAGCTTCCATCGTGTCGGCCTTACCTACTCTTTCGACAAGAGCTCGATCACCGCATTCAGTCCCGCATCCACCTCGCTCTTCCAGACGCTCGCCTTCCGCAGCGGCATCCAGGGAAATAACGCGCTCGAGGGCATCTATTCGAGCAAGGTTTCGCTGTCGTACACCTACAACAAGATCGGCAATCCCTACAACCCGCACGATGGCGTGGAATACACCGCCCTCCTGCAGGTGGCGGGTATCGGCGGCAACGTCAAGTATTTCAGCCCGATCTTCGAATACCGCCACTTCAATGGCATGCACGGACTGAAGCCGAGCAAAGAGGGGCGGAACGTCCTCGGCGTCCGCTTCCAGGCACAGTACATTCAAGGGATCGGCGGCAAGGTCGCTCCACCCTTCCAGCGCTTTTATCAAGGCGGTGAGGCGGACCTTCGCGGTTTCGACATCCGCTCCGGCACCCCCTATGCGTTTATTCCACAACGCACGCAGTTCATCCTTACCAACCCGGATGGTACGCCGGTACCGCGTGATCCCACCAACCCCACGCTCGGCAACATCACGGTGCCAATTCCCACCTTCGGGATCGTTTCCGTGGGCGGCGATACGCAATTCACCAGCAATATCGAATACCGCATTCCGCTCGGCGGCCCTGTCACCTTCAAGTTCTTTGACGACTTCGGCATGTCGGTGGCCGCGCGCCAGTCGCAACTCGTCGAAAGCGTCCTGGCCATCGATCAGTTGAACGCGCCGCTGTATGGCTGCCCGGTATACGTCAATGGATCGTGCCAAGGCGGGCAGCGAATCCAGTTCAGCAGGGAGATTCGGCCACTTGAGGGCTCGAATGCGGTGCCCCGTATGTCCACGGGTGCCGAGATCTCCGTTATGCTGCCGATCGTCCGCGCGCCATTCCGCATTTACTACGCTTACAATCCTCTGCGGCTTCTGCAGCAGGTTCGCGACGAGAACCTCATCACCCGCGATATGTTCCCCGCCGGCGGGGCAGGCGATTTCAGCTACGCGCAGTCCCAGCAATTCTACGGATCACTTTTCCAGCTGCGGGAGCCGCGCAAGACCTTCCGGCTGGCCGTCAGCACCACGTTCTAAGCTCGATTCCCAGTCTGGGCCGCGCTGGTTGTCAGCGGCCCTGGATGGAATACGCTGTCTTGTCTGGGCGGCTGTGCTGTCTTCCACCGGACCAGCGCCGCTGTCGTCCGGTTGTATGGAGTACCTTGCAACCGGAAACCTGCTCTATAATCGTCGCAAGTTCCTGAGATGTCCTCTGTCCGTGTCTCTTGTGCGCAAACTGCGTCCTTCGGGGCGTCACGTGGCCGCAACGAATTGCGCAAGGGGAGAGCAAAGGGCAGCGCGCCACAAGTGCCCTTGAACACGCATCAGGACACCCAACAAGAACTGTTAAGGAGTTTCTTAGCCAAATGAAGCGTTCTTTGTCACTCGTCTGCATGCTCGCGTCCACATTGGGCGCCAGTGCGCTCGCTCAGACCGCAGCAGAGCCACCCTCCGCCCCCGGTGCTCCCGTCGCCACCGCTCCCGCCGGCCCTACCAAAATTGCGGTCATACAGTTCGAGGCCGTTGTCGGCCAGACCAATGAAGGCCAGCGCGTATTCGCCGAGCTGAACACTAAGTACCAGCCCAAACAGCAGCAGATCAAGCAAGCGAGCGACGAAGTCGATACGCTGAAAAAGGACCTGCAGACCGCCGGCGATAAGCTGAGCGACACGGAACGTGCAAGCCGCCTTCGCACCATCGACGAGAAGGAAAAGAGCCTGCAGCGCAATGTGGAAGATGCCCGCAACGACTTCGGCAGCGAGATGAATGAGAAACTCGGCGCTGTTGCGCAGAAGGTCGCCGGGGTTATGACCAAGTACGCGCAGCAGAATGGCTTTACATTGGTCCTCGACGCGGGTTCGCAGCAACAGCAGTCCCCGATTCTGTGGGCTGCCGAGTCCACCAACATCTCCGAAGCTGTGGTTCAGGCCTACAACCAGCAATCAGGTGTTCCACCGCAGCCAGCAACAGCAGCGCCCCGGTCCGGCGCAACGACCACCCGGACTCCGGCCAGAACGCCAGCTCCTCGGTCGCAGCACTAAAGGCTCCTCAAGCGGGTTCCGAAGGCCGATTTCGGGACCCGCTGCAACGCCGCACGGCTACTGGACATTCGTCAGAATGTGTGGAAAATTCTGTGGATCGCGGGACCTGGACGCGAGGACGACTCCATGTCTGCACGGGATTCGCGACATGCCGGGCGGTGCTATCCGGCATAACCCATTCATAAAGCAGTAGTTATGGGGTTATCCCGCGACCGCCGCGGTATGAATGGGAAATGAACGCGACGAGCGGCTTCTGAAAGCTTTCCACAGACTGGCCGGTCCGTTGAAAATCAAGGCCGTCATTTCCCGGCGTCTTCGCCGACTTTAAGCACTGCCAGGAAAGCTTCCTGTGGTATGTCCACCTTCCCGATCCGCTTCATGCGCTTCTTGCCTTCCTTCTGCTTTTCCAGCAGCTTGCGCTTGCGGCTGATATCACCGCCGTAGCACTTGGCGAGCACATTCTTACGCAGGGCGGCGACCGTCTCCCGAGCCACTATCTTCGATCCGATTGCCGCCTGGATCGCCACTTCGAACTGCTGCCGCGGAATCAACTCGCGCATTTTTGATACCAGCGCGCGTCCACGCTCATAAGCGAAGTCGCGATGCACGATGATCGAGAGCGCATCCACCGGCTCGCCCGAAACGAGAATATCCAGTTTCACCATCGGCGAAACCCACGCACCCGACAGACTGTAATCGAGCGATGCATAACCGCGAGAGACCGATTTCAACCGGTCATAGAAGTCCAGCACGATTTCGTTCAGAGGCAATTCATACGTCAGCATGACACGCGTCGGAGTCACGTATTCGAAGTTCTGCTGCCGTCCGCGCTTCTCTTCCACCAGCTTCAGGATTCCGCCTACATATTCCTCGTTGGTCAGGATGGTGGCCTTGATCACCGGCTCTTCGATCTCTTCGATCTCGCTCGGATTCGGCCAGCGCGAGGGATTGTCCACCTCGATCTGACTTCCGTCGGTCAGGCGAATTTTGTACCTCACGCCGGGCGCTGTGGTGATCAGGTCCAGATCAAATTCGCGCTCCAGCCGCTCCTGGATGATCTCCATGTGCAGCAGTCCGAGAAAGCCGCAGCGGAAGCCGAACCCCAGTGCGACAGAGCTTTCCGGCTCCATCGAGAAAGACGAGTCATTGAGCCTCAGTTTTTCGAGTGCGTCGCGCAGCAGCGTGTGCTCGTGCGAATCCACCGTGTAGAGTCCCGCGAAGACCATCGACTTGATGTCTTCAAAGCCCGGCAAGGCTTCCTCAGCAGGCCGCTCATCCTCAGTGATGGTGTCGCCGATCTTCGTGTCCCCGACATTCTTGATTGTCGCTACAAAGAATCCGACTTCACCCGCACCGAGTTCCGTCACTTCGACTGGCTTCGGGGTCAGGATACCCATGGACTCTACATCAAATACGCGGCCATTCGACATCAGCCGGATGCGTGCGCCCTTGCGCAGCGTGCCCTGCATCACGCGCGTTAGCACGATCACGCCGCGATAGGCGTCGAACCACGAATCGAAGATGAGTGCCTGTAGCGGCGCCTCTGCATCGCCGGTGGGCGGTGGCAGCCGGTGGACGATCGCTTCCAGGATCGCTTCGACGTTTTCGCCCGTCTTCGCACTCACGGGAATCGCGTCGGTAGCATCTACCCCCACGGCGCTCTCGATCATCTCCTGCGTGCGCACGACATCCGCGCTGGGCAAGTCGATCTTGTTGATCACGGGAATCATGTCCAGCCCGTTGCTGATGGCAAGGTAGGCATTCGCCAGGGTCTGCGCTTCCACGCCCTGGGTTGCGTCGACCACCAGCAGCGCGCCCTCGCACGATGCCAGCGAACGCGAGACCTCGTAAGAAAAATCCACGTGTCCTGGCGTATCGATCAGGTTGAGCTGATAGAGGTCGCCGTCCTTCGCCCTGTACATCATGCGAACCGCATGCGCCTTGATGGTGATGCCGCGCTCGCGTTCCAGATCCATGGCATCCAGTACTTGGTGCTGCATCTCGCGCGCGCTCACGGAACCGGTCAGCTCCAGCAGGCGATCGGAGAGCGTGGATTTGCCATGGTCGATGTGCGCGATGATCGCGAAATTACGGATGTGTTTGGTGTCCATGGGTGCAGATATAGTTTGCTATGGGTCGTCTCAGATCTGACGCGCGGGGATGAGCGAATGCGGCGGAGCAACGGTACCGAAGTCCGCTCGAAGCTAGAGTTTATCATCGGCACGCCGCAGGCCGGCGCTCTACAATGGCGCGAGGATCACGTCTGAACCGCATGCCAGTTTCAAAAGCTTCCGCCACGCTCGTTCAGGCGGCCCTCCTCCTCGCTGTCTGCTGCGCTGCCACCGCGGCTGTCGCACAGCCATCCGCACAGAAGAAGACACCAGGTGCATCGCCAGCAGCCGGGAACGTGCAGAGCCCCCAGCAGGCGCCCCCATCTCCCCGGGAGCAGCAGGTGATCTCCGCTGCGGAAAGCGCTTATGTCAGCGGCATGCGGAACTACCATGCCGGAGATCTGTCCGCGGCCAAGCGTGACTTCGACAATGCAGTCGACACCATGCTTTCCAGTGGTCTCGATCTGAAGACCAGTCCCGCGCTCAGCGACGAGTTCGAGCACATTGTGGATGGCGTCAACGCGCTTGAGATGGATGCGCTGAAGCAAGGCAACGGCTTCGCCCCGCCCATGGAGCAGACGCCGGTGGGTGTCGCCAACGACGTGACATTCCCCGTCGATCCAAATATCCGCGCCGCCGCCGAGGCCGAACTCAAGACCACGCAATCTGACCTGCCGCTCGTCATCAACGACGCGGTCACCAGCTACATCGGCTACTTCTCCAACACGTCGACCGGGCGCAATACCATCGTCAGTTCGCTGCGACGTGCGGGACGTTACAAGGACCTCATCGAGCGCACCTTGCGTGACGAAGGAGTGCCGGCCGATCTCATCTACCAGGCCATCGCCGAATCCGGCTTTCAGGTGCAAGCTGTCAACGGGCGTTCCGGCGCAGCGGGCATGTGGCAATTCATGCCCTTTCGCGGCGCCTACGGGCTGGAGCGCAACGGGTGGGTAGATGAGCGCTTCGACCCGGAGAAGTCCACCCGGGCCTACGCGCGCGAGATCAAGAAAAACTACCAGCAGTTTGGCGACTGGTATCTGGCGATGGCTGGCTACGACTGGGGACCGGGCAATGTGCAGCGGGCAGTACAGCGCACCGGATACGCTGACTTCTGGGAGCTCTACAGGCGCAACAACCTGCCACAGGAGACAAAGAACTACGTCCCCATCATCCTGGCTGCCGCTGTGATGGCGAAGAATCCAGTGCAGTACGGCCTTACGGATATCAATGCCGATCCGCCCGTTGCTAACGATACCGTGACCGTAAACGGATCCATCGACCTTCGCCTGGTCGCGGACATCGTCAATGTGCCGGTGCAGCAGATCGTCGGCCTCAATCCAAGCCTGCTGCGCATGATGACGCCGCCGGACGAGCCATACGATCTGCATCTCCCCTCCGACACCAAATCCACGTTCATGGAGGCGATCGCGGAGATTCCGCCGGATAAGCGGACTGCATGGCGCTACCACCGCGTGCAGCCGGACGACACGCTGGCAGCCCTCGCAAAGACCTATCGCGTCTCGGCGGCGGATATCGCCTTCGTGAATCAGATCGATGCGGACGCCGACATATCCGGCGAAGATGCGCTGATTATCCCCACCCCTCCGCCGGCTGCATCTGGCATGCAGCGAAGCAGCGCACGCTACCGCGTGGAACGCGAGGACACCCTGGTGACGCTCGCGGACCGCTTCAACGTCACCACCGAACAGCTACGCCGTTGGAATCATCTGCGCTCCAGCACGATTCGACCTGGCCAAACACTCTTTGTAGCGGAGCCGGCACACGTTTCCGCGTCTGCAAGGGGGAAACGTGGCCGTCGGGGCAAGCATCGCGCAGAAGCAGCACACGCTAAACCAAAGCCGCATCACAATTGAAGATGGTCGCAGTGCAGCGGAGTCGCAGATGCACCGCAATCTCTGCGGAATGCGATCCATCATGGTCGATTCAAGGCATGCAACTGCGTTTCTCGCTTGCGTTCGGTAGCAGACCGTTGCAAGCTATTGCTATAATCCGCGCCGCAGGTGGAGTGGTCGATATTTGCGCTCGCTGCCACAAGCGAAGCCAACGAAGAGTGAAGGTCCCGGAGGCGAACAGATGCAGGACGAACGGAAGCTCTTAGCAGCGTACGACGATGGTGAACACGAGCCCGAGGGCAAGGACTACTCGGATGAGATGGAAGAAGAGATTGACGAAGACGAGGAAGATGAGGAGATCAGCGTTCCCATCTCTTCGGAAGACGACGGCCAGGATGACGAAGACTACCCCACGCCAAGCGCGCCATCGTCAATCGTGAGCACACCTTCTGCGAAGAAGGCCCCTGCGAAGAAAGCTGCAGTCAAGGCGCCAGCAAAGAAGGCACCCGCGAAGAAGGCGGCAAAGAAGGCTCCCGCCAAAAAAGCTGTCAAAAAAACTGCAGCCAAAAAGAAGAGTTCAAAGAAATCTGCCGCGAAGAAAAGCAGCAGCGCCCGCAGCGGCGGTAAGGCAGCTAAAAAGGCTGCCGGCAAAAAGGGTGCACGTAGTAAATCCACGAAGAGAGGTACTCAATTGGCTGTAAAGAAAGCAGCAAAGAAGAAGTCGGCGAAGAAGTCGGCTAAGAAGGCAACCAAGAAAGCGGCAAAGAAGAAGTCCGCCAAGAAGGCCGCTAAGAAAGCATCAAAGAAGAAGTAGTCAAACGTAATACGAGGCAAGCAAAAGAGCCCGGCATCCCGCCGGGCTTTTTTGCGTCTGCACGTTGCTATTAGCTGATCACAGCCACGTCATCAGCCATTCTTCTTTCCGAGATCCGCCAAGGCAGCCAGAACTTCCGCGCTGTGGTTTGAGGGATCCACGCTGGTCCATACCTTAACGATCTTTCCTTCCGGGTTGATCAGAAATGTATTCCGCTTGGCGATCTTCATGCCCATGTAGTTGCCCAGCGAGCCGTACTTGGAAACCGTCGACTTCTGCTCATCGGAGAGGAGTTTAAAGCTAAGTCCGTCTTTGGTGCAGAAGGTCTTGTGGCTCGCGACCGAGTCGACGCTCACGCCGAGAATCACTGCATTGTCGCGCTCGTACTTCGGCAGGTCATCCTGGAACTTGTGCGCCTCCATCGTGCAACCGGAGGTCATGTCTTTGGGATAGAAGTACAACACCACCCATTTGCCGCGGTAATGGTCAAGGCTGACAGGTGTGCCCTCCTGCGAAGGTAGGGAGAACTCCGGCGCTTGCTGCCCGACCGCGGGCACCGCATCATCTGCTGCCCGCGCGCTCCGCACAGCGAACACACCAGCAAGCGCAGCGATCACCAGCACAGCCCAAACTGCAAAACGTGACGTAGACATCGATAGGCCTCCTCCTGAGGACGCTTTCATTAGAGCATTTTCCTTCCGCTTCGGCTCAGGCGCGCGGAACAAGTGACAATTCCGTGAAGTTTGGTTCGTGACCGCAGCCTAATGGATGCTTAACGAACGCCTTTACCCTTGAGGCTGGGCAACGATCGCGATTCCCGCAGCATCAGCCGCCGCTACCACTGCTAAGCGATCAAAAATAAGCGTCCGCTCGGCTTCGAGTGACAGACAGGTCGCATGTGCCTCGTGCATGGCCATGATGGTCGCCTCGCCGACCACAGGCACATCGAAGCGCATGTCCTGTTTCGGCTTGGCTACTTTCACTACGGTCAGGCCGCGTTCGAGTGTGGACGGCCCCTCTTCGAACGTCCGCATCAATGCGCCGGCGCGCGCGATGGTCGCGTCGGTACCCTCCATGGCCTCCACCGCAACACAGGCCTGTCCCGCGATCACCACCGTCTGCCCAATGTCGTAGGCGGCAAATGCTGCCGCCACCTCACGTCCATAGGCGATGTCCTTGCGCTCCTGCTCGTTCGGCGCGCGGGCGGTCAGCACGCCGGCCCGCGCCAGCAGTGGTTCGAGAAACGATGTGGAAGAGATCAACTCGATGCCTTCATCGCTCAACACCTTGGCAATCGCTCCGAGCAGCATGTTCGTGTTGCGCGTGCGCAGGTTGAGCAGCAGCTTGGCCAGGCGCCAATCCGGACGGATGCTCGAAAAGATCTGCTTGTGCTTCACCTGTCCGGCCATCACGGCTTCGCTGACGCCCTCCTGCTGAAAGGTCTCGATCAGTCGCGACAGCTCTCCCAGAGACAGCCAGTACACCGTTGTACAGGGATCCTCGGCGGCGCGTGCATTCATCGCAACGTCGGTCTCTTCGCGGATCGCCGCCACTACCACTGGTCTTCCATGCGCCCGCGCTGCATCCAGCAGCAGGAAGGGGAAGCGGCCATTGCCAGCGATCAGGCCAAGCGGCTGTTTCGGATCAGGCTCGTTTGCCATAGGGACTTACTTCAGCATGCCGCGCTCTATTTCAGCACGCCGCGCTCGCTTGTCTCCACAAAGTGAAGCAGGTACCGTACCTCTTCGCACGAGCTTGCCTCGCCACGCAAGGCGCCTACTGCCTGAGATGTGTTCCGTTTCGATGCCAGCAGCAGCCGGTACGCATGCTGCAATGCGCGCAATTGTTCGCGGCCAAATCCGCGCCGCTCCAACCCGACTTTATTCAGCCCGTAGGCACGCGTCTCGCGCTTCGCCGAGGTCAGAGAATACGGCAGCACATCCTGGGTGATGGTCGTCCCTCCGCCGACGTAGGCATGCCGTCCAATGCGGCAATACTGGTGCACCGGGCACAACGCGCCCACTGTCGCCCACTCTTCCACAGTCACATGCCCTGCCAGCGTCGCCCCATTGGCGAGGATACAGTTGTCACCGATGGTCGAGTCATGGCCTATGTGGGCATACGCCATGATGAGGCAGTTGCGGCCCACGCGCGTGGTGCCACCGCCGCCCGCGGTTCCGCGGGAGATGGTGACGCATTCACGGATCACGGTCTCCGAGCCGACCTCCAGGCTGGTCGGCTCACCGGCGTACTTCAGGTCCTGTGGCGCGACGCCAACCGCTGCGAAGCTATACACGCGGCACCCGTCGCCGAGCCTGGTGTGGCCATCGAGCACCACATGCGAGACCAGCTCGCACCGTTCACCCAGCACAACATTCGCCCCGACGGTGCAGTAAGGCCCTACCTTCGCAGATTCGGGAACGATAGCCCCGGTTTCAACCAGGGCGGTCGGGTGAATGCTCACTCGGCAGCGGCCCCGGCAAAAGTCGGCGTCTCCGGCGACTCCGCTTTGCGGGCCGCCCGCGGGACCACCTGGCACTTGATCTCCGCCTCGCACACCAGCTTGCCGTCCACGTAGGCGTTGCCGCGCATGGTAGCGCCGCGGCTTCTCATCTTCAGTACCTCCACCTCGATGCGCACCTGGTCGCCGGGCACAACAGGCACGCGGAACTTTGCCTGATCGATGCCGGTAAAGAGCACGAGTTTGTCATGGCGGTTTGGGATCTCGGTCAGCAGCAGCGCGCCGCCGGCTTGTGCCATCGCTTCGACGATCAGCACGCCGGGCATGATGGGGTAGGTGGGAAAGTGGCCCTGGAAGAACGGCTCGTTGATGGTGACGTTCTTGATTGCTACGATCCGCTCCTTGCGCACCAGCTCCACCACGCGATCGATCAGCAGGAAGGGATATCGGTGCGGCAAGATCTCCATGATCTCGGTGATGCCGAGGCCGGTTGCCGTTTGTGTATTTTCCGTTGCCATACGGGGAACGATTATATATAGCCGAGTCTTGAAGAATGCCTTAGACGCTTCGCCAGATGCGGATCATTTCTTCAGTTTACGAACCGCGGCATCCACGTCGAACATATCCGGTGGGATCGCACCCCCATACGTGACGTTGTATAGAAAACGCTGATTCGTCATGTCGCCGTTGTGATAGCGCGTGGTGGAGAAGGGCGTCGAAATGCCGTTGAACTTGTGGTAGTCGTCGTACTCTTCGCCCTCGACGTTCTTGTCTTTGTACAGGGGATCGCGCCACTCGAAGCTGCGCCGGACGGGAAGGTGCGAGTTCGCGTCCAGATCCAGAGTCAGATTGTCATTGGTGGATGAAAGAATCGTGATCTTGTCCGCCAGACGCCGCTCCACCTGCTCCTGTCCGCCGTAGAGGTAGAGTGCTCCGGGGTCCTTCATCCAGACACGCGCTGCGGCATCCACCGAGTGATTGCGCCTGCGCAGATAGTCATCCATCTCCATTTTAGGGATCTCACGCTTGCCTTTGTAAGTGATCTCCCATCCTTGGTCCCCGATGTAGATTTCATAGACTTGCCGCTTCTTGCCCAACTCCACGCGCTCCTTGTCCGGCGGCTGGCGGTAGTCGAAGAAGTCGGTGATCGAGCCCGTCGGCTTGCCCTGGTAGAAGCCGGAGGTGCGCCCGATCAATTCATAACCGGGCGCATTCAGCCATGCATCGCCTCCCAGCGCCTGGATCATCTGCTGCAGGAGCGTTTTCACCTTCTGCTGCTCGGCGTTGGCCGTCGCATCGCCAGCTGCCTGCGCGCTCAGAGCCATGCCGCCGCACAGCATCCATACCAAAAGAAGTCCCACTCGCCCTGTCGTCATCCCACCAGCACCGCGCCACCGTTCACGTTCAGCACCTCGCCGCTGATGAACCCCGCCCACGGAGTGCACAGGAACAGGATAGGCGCGGCCACCTCCTCCACCCGTGCGACTCGTCCTAGCGGGATCGTGCCGAAAATCTTTGCACGGCCGCCTTCCGTCGCCAGGGCTGGTGCGGCCATCTCCGTATCTACCCAACCCGGCGCTACGCAGTTTACGTAGATGCCCTGCGGGGCCAGTTCGCTCGACAAGCTCTTGGTCAGTGAAATCAGCGCACCCTTGCTCACTGCATAGTCGGCGTGGAAGGCCTCGCCGCGCTGGCCGGCAGTCGAGCTCACCAGCACAATATGCCCTCGCGCCTCTCCATTGGACGCAGCCTGCCGCTGCATGGCAGCCACCGCCGCCTGCACCAGCCCAAAGACACTGTCCAGATTCACATCCATTGTCCGGCGCCATTGCCGCCCGTCCATCGCGGCGATCGGAGCATCGTCCGGTGGCCAGATGCCGTGGTTCACGACGAGGCAGTCAATCCGGCCGAAGGCAGCCATTGTCTCCTGCACCAGCGCCCGGCCTGCTTCGGCAGAGTTCAACTCCGAACCGAAGGCCCTGCATTGCTCTGCACCACCGCACTCGGCAATCAGCCCTGCCGCGCGCTCGCGGGCGATCCGGTAGTTGAAGCCCACCCGCGCACCCGCCTGGCGAAAGAGACGCACTGCCGCCGCGCCTATACCGCGAGAGCCGCCGGTGATGAGCGCCACTTTGCCGTCAAGCGCCATCGCTACTGATGTCGATTGCATATACATGGACGCTAGAGCATTTCTCCTATAGGTGTACAGCGACCAACAGAAGCTATTGTGGCTTTTCGTTAAGGAAAAGCCACGCCGAAACCCTCTTCGCTACGGCACAGCAATAGGAGAAATGCTCTACCGAAGCCGCGGCATGCGTGCAACCTGTCAGCGCACTAGCGTTGCTTTCCGCGGGTCGCCAGCTCCTTCTTGCGCGCTGCGATCAACTTTCGCCGCTCCGGCAGCGGCATTGCCAGTACGTCGCGGGTGCGTTTGGGCAGCTTCGCTTCCACGATGTCGCGTGCCGCGCGTAGCCGCGCTTCCAGCTCGCTCTTACGCAACGCATTCCAGCGCTCCATGGCCACCCAGTGCGCTCTCGCGAGGTAGGGAGCAGGAAAGATGCCGTCTATCTCCAGCAGCTCTGCAGCGCCCTCAGGTCCTGCGGCAAAGGACAGCACGCCGTTGCTGTCTGCGTCCAGGTTCAGCAGCGCGAACATCTTGCCGCCGATCGCCTTATCGCCGACCCAGAAGACCAGGTTGTTGCCCCACTGCAGGGTCTCCTCCACCAGAGGAAGACGCAGCAGGAAGGCGCGGGTGCTCTCGCTGTCCATCCCGAAGAGTATGCACGCTGCGACCGCCTGCCGCGAACTCTATACTGTCGTCAGGCATGCCTGACAGCACAGCGACCCACACCTTCCTTCCTGTTGACGAGCAGTTGGACTATCTGCAGAAGGGCGCCGCGGAGATCATCCGCGTCTCCGATCTGCGCGAGCGTTTGGCGGAGTCACGCAAGACTGGCCGCCCCCTGCGGGTGAAAGCCGGCTTTGATCCCACGGCGCCTGACCTGCACCTGGGCCACACGGTGCTCATGCGCAAGCTCAAGCACTTCCAGGATCTGGGCCACCAGGTCATCTTTCTGGTGGGCGACTTCACCTCGCTTATCGGCGACCCGACGGGCCGCTCCGCCACGCGCAAGCCGCTGACGCGGGAGCAGATCGACGCGAACGCCAAAACCTATACCGAGCAGGTCTTCCGCATCCTTGACCGCGACAAGACGGAGGTGCGCTTCAACTCCGAGTGGCTGGGCACACTGGGCTTCGAGGGCATCATCCGGCTGGCCGCGTACTTCACCGTCTCGCAGATGCTGGAGCGCGAGGAGTTCCACAAACGCTTCCAGGAAGAGAAGCCCATCTCCATGCACGAGATGCTCTACCCGCTGTCGCAGGGTTACGATTCGGTCGCGCTGAAGGCGGATGTCGAGCTGGGTGGCACGGACCAGAGATTTAACCTGCTGATTGGCCGGGAGCTGCAGCGGCACTATGGCCAGCCATCGCAGATCGTGCTGATGACTCCGATCATCGAGGGCCTCGACGGTGTGCAGAAGATGTCGAAGTCGCTGAACAATGCGATCGGCATCCATGAGCCGCCGGGGGAGATGTACGGCAAGCTGATGTCGATTTCCGACACGCTGATGTGGAGCTACTGGACTCTGCTGACCGACCTGAAGCAGAGCGAGGTGGACGCACTGAAGGCTGCGGTTGCCAGCGGCGCCGAGCACCCGATGGAGGTGAAGAAGCGTCTGGCGCGGACGATCGTGGCCGGCTTTCATGGTGAGGAAGCGGCGCAGAAGGCCGATGAAAACTGGGCGAAGCAATTTCAGCGCGACGAGACGCCGGAGGATCTGGACGAGGTCGCTATCTCTGCCGGCGACGTGGGCTGGACGCCGGAGACTGGCGCCATCCGGCTGGATAAGCTGCTGGTCCGGTTAGGACTGGCGGAGTCTGCCAGCGATGCCGGCCGCAAGGTGAAGCAGAGCGCGGTGCGGATCGATGGCGAAGTCGTGCAGGGCACGCATGCCCAAATCGCGGTTCCGGGCCGAATTGTTGTTCGCGCCGGGAAGCGGGCGAAGGCGGCGCTGCTGAGCTAAGAGGCCTGGCCATCCCGCCAACGGCACCCCCTCCCCCCTCCGGTACGGGGAGGCTGGTTCGTAAGCTCTTTTACTGCTATGGCTTAGGGGTACTTCCGAGTGCCAAATTCGTCCAAACAAAGCACTTAGCGCTAAATTATTCCAAACAAAAGACTTGTAAGGGACGGAAACGCGCGATCACGCTTGCGAGGCATCCGAAGAAGCGCTCTATTTCTAGTGTAGCGAAACGGGTGGGGTAAATTGGCAAGTTTTTGCAGGGAATTTGTGTCCCGGACTGTTTTGGGATTGCTGCCGGAGATATCGCGGAGTTAGCAGTTGTAGCTGCCGGAGTAGAGCTCGGTGAGCTTCTGAATGAGATCGCTGTAGCCGGAGGCTTCAAGCTGGACCTCGGTTCCGGTGTGGAGCTGGACGAAAGCAAGATTGCGCTTCGGGTCCATAGCGATGGAGGCGATCTGGTCGAGCGGAATGGCTCGGGATTGTTCTAGTGCGTGCGCGAGCTCGATGGCCTTCATCTCGATGTTCTCCCAAAGTGAAGCAATGTGTCAGATGAGATGCGGCGGCGATGCAACCGGAAGCGCCCTGGCGTTGAGTCCCTCCCCCGAAAGACTCAACACCATTGCGCGAGCGATCACATCACCGCATGACCACAACATACCTTGATATCGACGAAGAAAAACAATGATGCGGTAACACTTACCAAACTACTGAGTAACTTGCGGTAACTTTCGTCTCGTTTCGTGCAACATCTTGCCGGGAGATATCGCTTTAACGGCTGACGAATCGTTTTTCCTGCTGATTCTTACAGCTTGAGCCCAAGGCCATGCGGGTTCGCGAGCTGGCGATCGACACGCGGCTGTTAGCAATTACTTGTGATTCCGGATGAGGCTGGAGCCAAAGACTTAGTGTTTGGGCGGACCAACCTTCACGACGATCCCTTTTACGATCTTGCAGCCGGATAGCGAGTATCGCCATGCCTCAGACGTACTGGGTTTTACCGTGATCTCCAGTGGAAGCTGGATACCCTGCACAGTTTGATAGGTGTAGTTGAACGTCGCCCATCCACCTGGCGAGGAGCCGGTCGATATTGACTGAAGCAGATAACCATCTGGCCCTGACGTGAATTCCGTATTGAACTGATACGACTGCGGGCGGAGGGCATTGCCGCTGACGATGCCAAGGCCGGGATTTAGAACGAGAGTTGCCGACAGATTGTCGCCGCTCATGGCAACTTTGTAGCCGGTGTCGATTTTCTCGAATTCGTACTTCGTTGGCCCCATGGGAAGAATTACGTTAGTGGCAAAGGGCATCCACGTGTCCAGTCCGCCCTTTACCATCACTCGAAACACCTGTTCAAGCTCGTCGGCATGAGCGATGCCAATGAGATCAGGAGCATTGGGAACTGCCGAGACGGCCGCTCCTGAACGATCCACAAAGACTCTATGTGCCACTGTCTGCAATTTTTCGGCGGCTGACACTGCTTGAGGTGCAACGCTCCGACTCGGGTTGATGAAACGCTGTGCGTCTATGAAGTGCTGCTTCCATTGAAATTGGACCGCACAGTCGAATGAGATGAGTCCGCGAGTGAATGGCGCATCGTAGAGCGCCCGCGCTTTGGCCAGTAGCGCCGCGTCCGAAGTCGGTTGCTGCGCAGCAGCGGATAGGCCGACCAAGAATAGAGCCACCAATAACGACACCAGTCGCATAGCGTTCACCCTAGTTCAGCGCGCGGCCTGCTCATGCAGCCTGACAGCCACTTCGCGGATTGTGGCTGCCGTTGAGCGGAGAAGCCAGACTGCCTACAGCTCGATATTCACCAGATCCGAGGTGTGATCCGAGTGATCGCCGTGCGGGTCGGTGGTGCGGTTCTGCGGGGCGCGCCAGTGGTCGATGTAGGAGATCTGGTGGACGCAGGAGACGGTGCAGTTGGGGGCGCAGGTCTTCTCGGTGAGGAACTCGCGGTCCAGATCGGCCTGGGTGTAGTCGGCCAGCGGCGTGCCGGGGAAGCCGCGCTGCTGCGAGCAGTAGTGCACAAGCCCGTCTTCGCAGATGTAGATGTAGCGTGAGCCGGCGCGGCATCGCCAGTCGTTGGGCTGGCCGTTGGCGATGGCTTCCTGAAAGTGGTTGAAGCGCGAGTAGTTCTTCTTATCCAACTGCTTCATCTCGTAGTAGACGCGGCGTTCCTCGCCGCCCAGCGGCTTGAGCTGGCCGCTGCCATCGTGGATGATGCCGATGGTCGAGGTGAAGCCGAGCTCGAGCGCGCGGTGGCCAATGGTGAGCGCGTCCTGCGGGTTCTTGATGCCGCCGCCGACGACGGAGTTGATGTTGACGTGGAAGTCGGCGTACTGAGCGAGGAACTGCAGCTTCTTGTCTAAAACTTTCAGACTTTTCTTGGAGATCTCGTCGGGCTGCACGTTGTCGATGGAGATCTGCATGTGGTCCAGACCGGCCTGGTTTAAACGCTCGATGCGATCCGGCATCAGAAAGTAGCCGTTGGTGATCATGCCGGCGAGGCGTCTATGGTGACGAATGCGCGCGATGATCTGGTCCAGATCGGGATGAGTCAGCGGCTCGCCGCCCGAAATGGTGATGATGCTGGTGCCGAGGCGGGCGAGATGGTCGATGCGGCGAAGCATCTCGTCGACGGGGACAGGCTCAGAGACCTTGTCGTACTCGTTGCAGTAGGCGCAGGAGAGGTTGCAGAAGCGCATGGGGACGATTTGCGCCATGACGACGTGGTGGGTGGAGGCCAGCGCGTGCCCAACGATGCCCAGCTCGCGCAGTTTGCGGGTGGCGGCCGTGACCCGGCTCTTGCCGTGAGGGATGGGGAGGGCTGGGTTGGCGGTGGCGGCGGACATTCTGGCTGGTTTGATTATATCGGGCGGGGTGCATGCGAGCCGTGTGGTGCAAGCAAACTACAGGACCTTCCCCTTCGCTGTGCTCAGGGGTCAGGATGACAGATTTCTTCTATTGCTTAGCGTTCAGAGCGCGTAGCGGTCCAGCGACTCCCGCAGCTTCTGTAACTGCTCTGGTATCACGAGCTCGGATTGGGTGATGCGGGCGTCGACTGTGATGGCGAGGGAGAGCACCTTGCGGTTGCGCAGCACCAAGAGGCCCACCGGGTGGCCCGCGTTGGCGCGCAGGGTCTGGAGCCAGTCGGCTGTGGTTTCGAGCGGCATGCCGTTGGCGGTGACGATAATGTCGCCAGCGTCGAGACCTGCGTTGCCGGCAGGGCTCTTGTCCTCCACGCTGCGGACAAGCAGGCCATTGCCCGCGCGGACACCGAAGTATTTCGCGAGCTGCGGGGTGAGGGGCTCTACTGTGGCGCCGATGTAAGCCTGCGGATCGGGGGTCTCGCTGTCGCTGGAGGGAGCGCCGTCACCCGCGTAGAGGTGTTGGCCGGCGAAGCCCTTAACCATCGGTGCCGGTTCCGGGATCGGCACATGGAAGTGGTGCGCCCAGGCGTGCTGGACGAGTGCGGCGCGGTCGGCGAGCTGGAGGTGGAAGCGCTCCACCTTGGCGTTGTGGATCACCTCAAGGTCGATGAACTTGCCGACGGGCATGTCGCGGAGGAGGCGACTGAGGGCGGAGGCGTCGGTGACAAGCTGACCGTTGATGGACTGGATGATATCGCCGGTATGGACGCCGGCTTTGGCCGCGGGTGCGTCGTGATCGAGCGAGATGATTTCAGCGCCGCTGGGGCTGGCGAGCTTCTGCTTCTGGGCCCGGACGGGGTCGACGTCGTGAACGGTGACGCCGAGATAGCCCTGCGATGCCGCAGCGAGGAAGAGGCGGGCATTGCCGTCCATGACGGCCTGGGGAAGCTGGGCGGAGACCGGGGACGGTGCGAGGGCGGCCTGCGTGGCCCCGTAGGCGGGGAGAGTCAGGGACACAGCGGCGAAGGCCGCCGAACCCAGGACTCTCGCCAGGAACGCTGCTGAACCGCCGAGTACGGTGCTCGGAGGCAGTGTTGGCAGAAGGCTCGAAGTCTGACGGTAAAGCATGAGAAGCAAGCTCCTTGAGTGGAGACGGAGTGCAAGAGCGATTTCCCGTTAGGCCGTTCCAGCTTCGTTTGCGACCCGTGCTGATTTTGGCGTACACCTGTGGGAAATTCACTCGATGGCCTGTTGATTCAGACGGACAAGATGCGCAATTGTCACATTCTGGTCTTGAACCTTAAATGAATTTGATATGACTGACCAGAAGGTCGTGGTTGGCTATTGGACTTGCGGAACCTGTTGCAACATGGTCCGGGAGACGTTGCGCAGCAGGGGATTTCCGTCGTGGGTGGCGACGTTCAGCAGGACCTGCCGGACACTGGAGTCGGCCGAGACCGGAGCCAGCAGGCGGATGGCCTGGGAGCGGATCTGCGGATCGCCATCGTCGAGGACGGCTTCGAGCACAGCGTCGCGGACGTGCATGTCTTCGGCAAGGTAGGGGGCCAGGCCGTTGAGCGCCTGCTCGCGGACGTTGGAGCGCGGGTCGTAGCGCAGGGCGACCATGAGGGCGCTGCGGAAGGCGTCATCCGCACCGCAGTCCACAGTGCCGATGCAGGTGTGCGTCAGCAAACCAAGTGCAGCGTCCTGCACTTTGGTGTTGAGCGGAACGCGGGTGCCGAGCAGCAACAGGTTTCGGATGTTTTGATCGTCGGCCGGGCCGACAGCCTCGAACGGCATGAGGCTGCTGTACTGGACATGGACCATTCCCGCGGGATCCTGCATGACGCCGGTGACGGCGGCGATTCGCGACGGGATACCGGAGCCGGTATCCGCGGTGACGGGCGGACGGGCGATCTTGAAGCCGGCGTAGCCCAGGCCGGCGCCGACGAAGAGCATGGTGGCGGCGGCGAGCGGCGCGGTGCGCAGCAGGCGGAAATCGGTCCAGAGCGAGCGGCGGAAATGGGCGAACCAGGTGTCCTGGGGAGCCCGCTCCAGGGCCTCGTCGATCTTGAGACGGGTCTGGGCGAGGAGGTTGGGCGAGGGCTCGCGAACGGGCAGGATGGCCATTGCGCTCGAGAGGGCACGGGTAACTTCGAGCTCGTCGCGGCAGTCGGCACATCCGGCGAGGTGCTGCTCCAGCCTGTGACAGGCCTCGTCACTGAGCTCGCCGTAGAGCAGCAGCGTGATCTGCTCGTGAGCTGCGTCGCAACTGAGCGTTCCATCGTGGCCAGGCCAGGTCATTGATTCACCGGGGCGATTTAGCGCACCACTGCCAGAGTGGCGCGCAGCTTCTTGGTGGCGCGGAAGAGAGTGTTCTTGGCCGTCTCTTCGGTGGTGTTGAGCATTTCGCCGATGGTGCGCAGGCGCAGGCCCTGGTAGTGCTTGAGCTCAAAGACCATGCGCTCGCGCGGGGTGAGCTTGTCGAGGGCGACGGCGATCTTCGCGCCGAGCTCCTTGCGCTCCAGCTCACGGCCGGGATTGGCGGAGGCGCGCTCGTCCGAGACCATGCTGAGCAGGTCGAGCTCTTCGCCGGAGGCGTCCATGACCACGGCGGGGTCCTCGCGGCGCGTCTTGCGGCGGCGCATGAGGTCCAGGCAGAGGTTGGTGACGATGCGGTAGATCCAGGTGTAGAAGGAGCACTCGAAGCGGAAGTTGCCGAGGTAGCGATAGGCCTTGAGGAACGCTTCCTGGGCGATGTCCTGCGCATCGGTTTCCGAGCCGAGCAGGTGCAGTGCGAGGCGCAGCACGGCCTGATCGTACTGACGGACGAGGGCGTCGAAGGCCGGCCGCGAGCCCTTCTGAGCCTGCCGGATGAGCTCGGTTTCAGAGGCGCGGTCTTCGGGGCTCATGCCTCCGCCGGTGCGTGTTTGAAGCGCACGGCGACCGGGCCAGGTCTGACTGCTGCGGTTTGCCGGAAGGGTCGTGCTGAGGCCGGGCTGGATACGGAGAGCGTCGGTTCCCATCGTGCGTACACCTCTTACAAGAGATACGTCTTTTGCAAGATAGACGTTCCCCTCCGTAAGAGGACGCAGAAGTATGGGTTTGGGTAGCAGGATATTACAAGCCTGTGACAATCAAACCGAGCGTGCCATAGGGCCGGCGACCGATGAGGCTGGCGAAATGACGGGTTCGGGCGCAAATGCTCAAAATGCGGGTGGCCGGCGGGTTTATGCTGGCGTCGCCGAGAAAAGCTTCTTCCGGCACACATTCAAATCCGGATGCCTCCAGAATGACTTCTTCACGCTTGCTGCTTCGTCTTGCCATGGTCTTGTTGGCTGGCTGCCTGCCGGCTGTTGCCCAGAACACCCTTTCCGTGCACTGGGAGGAACTGACGGGGCCGGATTTTGTTGCGGCGATTCAACGGTCGCAGGGGGTTTGCGTGCTGCCGTTCGGGATTCTTGAGAAGCATGGACCGCACCTGCCGCTGGGCACTGACCTGATCAACGTGCGATTTGTGACGGAGAAGGCGGCGCAGCAGGAGTATGCGGTGGTGTTTCCCGCCTACTATTTTGGCCAGATCGCCGAGGCGCGGCAGCAGCCGGGAACGGTGTCCTACAGCGCGCATATGCAGCTCGATCTGCTGCAGGAGACCACCGACGAGATGGCGCGCAACGGCTGCAAGAAGATCGTGATCGTGAACGGCCACGGCGGCAATGAGAACCTGCTGCCGTTCTTTGCGCAGACGGAGCTGCAGACGCCGCATGACTACGTGGTTTACATCTATCGCTGGCCGGGCACGAAGGCGGCGGATCGTCCGTACAAGCCGGGACCGACCGACTTCCACGCCGGCGAAGGGGAGACGGCGCACACCATGATCTCTGCGCCGGGGTTGGTCCACATGGATCGGGCGCAGTCGGAGTCGGGCGCCGACCAGGCGCGGCTGCACCTGCCGGAGGGGGTCTACACCGGCATCTGGTGGTACGCGAAGTTTCCAAATCACTATTCGGGGGACGGCTCACTGGCGACCAAAGAACTGGGCGAGTACGACACCAAGGCGGAGGTCGGGGCGATCGCGGATGTGATCCGGGCGGTGAGGGCGGACGATGTGTCGGCGAAGCTGCAGCAGCAGTTCTATGAAGATGCAAAGCATCCGCTGGAGACGAAGCAGTAGGCATGAAGCATTTGCCGTGAAGCGTCCGGATCGCGTTGCACAGGTGGTAAGTCCTCTACACTCGTTTGCATGACAGATGCAACACGTGGCGGCGAGATCACGGCCTATTGCGATGGCGGATCGCGCGGCAATCCTGGGCCTTCCGGCTATGGGGTTTCAATTGAGGATGCGGCCGGCCGTCCGGTGGCCGACCTGAGTGAGTTCCTGGGCGTGAAGACGAACAATTTCGCGGAGTATTCCGGACTGCTGGCGGCGCTGGAGTATGCGGTGAGCCACGGGCACGCGCGGCTGCGCGTGGTGGCCGATTCCGAGCTGATGGTGAAGCAGATGAAGGGCCAGTACCAGGTGAAGAGCCCCGACCTGCGTCCGCTGTGGGAAGAGGCGAAGCGGCGCGCGGCGCGGCTGGAGCGGTTTGAGATTCAGCATGTGCTGCGGGGCAAGAACAAGCGCGCCGACGCGCTGGCGAACCAGGCGATGGATCGCGGAACGGGAAAGACGGTGAAGGAAATTGGACGGGAGAGCGGCGGTGCAGCGGCGCCCGTTCCGTTGCCGCGCGTAACGGCCTCCGCAGGATCGCGGCCCGCGATGTCTGCGGAGAAGAAGGCGTTGAAGGGATTTGTGAAGAATGGCGTGGTGCATCTGCTGGAAGGCGAGTTGCCGGAGAACTGCTTTGTCCGCGTAACTCCGGAATAACCATTCGAATCACGGAACCGGTGGGGCGTGGCCCGCGTAGGAAAGGGCATCATGCGTCGTCTGCTGCTTGCTACCGCGATTGCTGTGTTCGCCAGTTCTGCGATTGCGGCGCAGAGTGTCACGCCAGCCACGCCGACGGCAGAAGAGATCATGGCCAAGGTCGCGGCCAATCAGGATCGCACCGAGGCGGCGCGCACGCACTACATCTACATGCAGCACATCCGCGCCGTGTCGCGAAAGCCCGGCGGACGGGTGATGTGCGAGGAGATCACGGACAGCCGCGTGAGCCCACGGGCGAAGGGTTCGCACCAGGAGTTGCTGACGCTGGACGGGCGGTACTGGCAGAAGGGCCGCTACGTCCACTACACGACCTTGCAGGAGCACGAGAGCACAGAGCCGAAGGGGAAAGAAGCAAAGACGGAGAAAGAAGATCTGGACGGGTTGGACATCGACCTGGTCGAAAATCTGCGCAAGAACCTTACCAACGACGGCTCTGAAGACACGGAAGAGAAAGGCCACGACAGAGCAGGGCACGGCGTCCATGTCCACGTGGACGTTGCTGACGAGGGCCAGTCGAAGGATGGTCTGGCCAAGGGGCTCTTCCCGCTGACCACCAAGCAACAGTTGCAGTATCTCTTCAAGCTCGAAGGGCAACAGAAGATGAATGGCAGCGATGTCTATCATGTCAGCTTCCGGCCGAAGGACAAGAACGATTTCGACTGGAAGGGCGAGGCGTTTATCGACGTGCACGAGTTTGAGCCGGTGGTGGTGTACACGGAGATGTCGCGCAAGATACCGCTGGCGGTGCGCACGCTGCTGGGCACGAACCTGCCGGGGCTGGGATTTTCCGTCACCCTACGACCGGCAGACGGATGGGGTGTGGTTTCCGGTGAGCTTCGGCACGGAGTTCCGGATGCGGGTGCTGTTTTTCCTCGCGCGAGATATCTCGATGTCGTTGAGCAACACGCATTTTGGGAAGACGCATGCGGATGTGCGGATTCTGGATGGCGTGAAGGTGGTGGAGAATGCCGCGCCGTCAACGTCCGCGTCACCCGCGACTCCGCACTAGCTGAGTTTCGCGGTGTCCCACCCATCTTTGTTTGGCTGCATACAACTGCAGATCCTTCGCTTCGCTCAGGATGACAAAGGCGCTACTGCCGGCGCAGCACTTCTACCGGCTCGAGTTTTGCGGCGCGTCTTGCGGGGAGCCAGCTTGCCAGTGCCGCGACGGCGAGCAGCAGCGCGGCCATGGCTCCGTAGACCAGCGGGTCGCCGGGTGGGGTGTGGTAGAGCAGGCTCTGGATGCGCGCGCTGAGCGCATAGGCGATAAACGCGCCGAGCGCGAGGCCGATGAGTGTGAGATTGAGACCGCGCTTCAGCACCAGGTTGAGCACATCGCCCGGCTGTGCGCCGAGCGCAAGGCGCACCCCGAACTCGACGGTGCGCTGCGCGACGAGATAGCTGAGCAGGCCGTAGATGCCAACGGCGGCGAGCAACAATGAGACCACGGAGAAGCCGGTCATGAGACTGGCCTGGAAGCGCTGATCGCGGTTGGTGCGGCGAATGGCTTCATCCATGGTGCGGACGCGGTAGAGCGGCGTGCCGGGCGCGAGCTGGTTGACGGCGCGGCGGGCGGTCTCGAGCATCGCATTGGGGTCGCCCTGGGTGCGGACGCCGATGGTGAGCGGGCCAACCGGTACCTGGCCCCAGGGCAGAAAGTATTCCGGCTGGAGATCTTCTGTCTGTGAGAGGCGGCGCGTGTCGCCGACGATGCCGACGATGCGGCGATGGACTTCCGGAGTGCCGGGGGCAGCGAGGGGGCTGACGAGGCCGCTGGTGAATGTCCTGCCGATGGGGTCCTGTCCGGGGAAGAACTTGTTCGCAAAGGCCTGATTGACGACGGCTATGGATGCATTGCTCTGGAGCGTGTCCTCCGCGGGAGTGAACCAGCGCCCACGGATGAGGGGAATCTCCATGAGCTTGAGGTAGTCCCCGCGCGCGAGCGAGACACGCGCCGAAGGGCTTTCTCCGGGTGGTGTCGGTCTGCCGTCGATATCGATGTTGAGGGTCATGTTTCCGCCGCTGAAGGGCATGCCGAAGGAGCCATCGACAGCTTCGACGCCGGGCGCAGCACGTAGCCGCGTCTCGAGAGCGTCGTGGAACTGGACGATCTGCGCCGGCTTCTCCTGCACAGGCAGGAAGGCGCGGAAGGTGAGCAGGTGATCGGGCCGGTAGCCGAGATCGCTGTGCATGGCGCGATCGAAGGAGCGGATGAGCAGACCGGCGCCGACCAACAGGACGAGCGAGAGCGCCGTCTCTCCAACGACGAGCGCTGCGTGCAGGCGATGTTGATGACGGCCCGGGGTGTTGCGCTGCAGGCCGCCTTGCAGCAGCGTTGCGGGGTCCGCCTGCGCGGCGCGCCATGCGGGCAGCGCACCAAAGAGCAGCGTGGTGACGGCGGCGAGCGCGAAGGCAAAGAGCAGGACGAGACCGCTGACGGATGCCTGATCCATGCGCGGGACATTGGGCAGAGAGGTGAGCGAGACGCGCAGCGCGAGCGACGCCAAACCAGCGCCGAGAACGCTGCCCGCGATGGCAAGCAGCGCGAATTCGAGCAGGAGTTGCCGCATGACGCGCCAGCGGCTCGCGCCGAGTGCGGTGCGGACTGCGAGCTCACCGGAGCGTGAGGCGGTGCGGGTGAGGAGCATGCCGGCGACGTTGGTGCAGGCGATGAGGAGCAGGCAGCAGACCGCGCCGAAGAGTAGACGCAGCGGCCGTGCGCGGCTGCCCACCCAGTCTTCCAGGCCGGGCCGCACGCGGAGTGCTGTTACCAGCTTGTCCTCCCTGACATGCTGGTGAGCGATGTTCCGCTGGATGGCGGTCATCTCGGCTTCGGCCTGTTCGCGACTGACTCCGGGCTTCAGCCGGCCGACGATGGTTTCGAGGTCCTGCCAGCCGCGCTCCTCTACCTCCGAATTCGGGCCGGTGTCTTTATGTCCGAAGGTGGTCCAGAAGGGCGTGTCCGGATCGGTGATGGGGAAGGCTAGATCTTTCGGCATGACGCCGATGATGGTCCAGGGCTCTTTGTTGAGCTGGATGGTTTTGCCGACGACGTCGCGTGCACCCGCGAAGCTGCTCTGCCAGAGTGCATAGCTCAGCATGACGTTGTGGTTCCCCCGGGCCTCGTCGGCGCGGAGGAAGTCGCGGCCGAGGATGGGAGAAACGGCCAGAGTGCGGAAGGAGTCAGCCGAAACGATGCCGCCGTCTACCTGCTCTGCAGTGCCATCCGGGCGATTGAGCAGAAACTTCTCGGACTCGAAGGTGCCCATGGAGCTGAATGAGTGATTCTGTGCGCGCCAGTCGAAGAAGTCGGCGTACGAAGCGTCATTAGGAAGGATGGCCGGTCCGGCCTCGTTCTCCTGCTGCAGAGCAGTGACCGCCATGAGCCGGTCTGGATGCGGAAAGGGCAGCGGCGCGAGCAGGACGGCGTTGACTAGGCTGAAGATGGCGGTGGTGGCGCCGATGCCGAGGGCGAGCGTGAGCACAACGCTGAGGGTGAACGCGGGGGTTTTGCGGAGCTGGCGCAGGGCGAAGCGGAGGTCAGAAAAGAAAACCGGAGAGAAGGCCGGCGAGTTCATGCGTTCACCTCAGCGAGAGTCGGTCCCAGGATTTTAGAAGCATGCGGATTGCCATCGTGGATGGCGACCCTGCCCAGATTCGCTAGGGCATAGCGGCTTGCTGGCAAAGAACTTATGTTCGCAGGCGGACCGATCTGTCCGGAATTGGACAGGGAACTAGCCTTTAGCCAGTTCGGCCTTCACGATTTCGCTGATCTGCCTGCCCTCGGCGCGGAGGCCGGTGGCGGCGATCTTTGCCTGCACGTCCTTGATGACGAGTCCCATTTCCTTGGGTGTGGGACGTTTGCCGGCGGAGCTCATCTCCGCGATGGTGGCTTCGACCAGCGAGCGGACCTTTGACTCGTCCGCCTGCTGCGGCATGTAGGCTTCGATGATCTTGATCTCGGCGGCTTCCTTCTCCGCCAGTTCGGGACGATTGCCCTTGGTGAACGCATCGATGGAGTCGCGGCGCTGCTTGATGAGCGTGGTGAGCGTCTGCAGAAGTTCGGGCTCGGTCAGCGGCTCGCGCTTCTCAATTTCTTTGTTCTTGATCGCGCTCTTCACCATGCGCAGCACATCGAGCTTTAACTGCGCGCGCTCTTTCATGGCTGTGATGGTGTCCTGCTGAATCCGCTCCTGAAGGGTCATGCGTGTTTGTCTCCTGGCGTGTTGAAACAAGGCCAACCTACCAGTATAAAGACCGGCGCGCTCGATAGAATAGGAAGCAAGGAACCCACACAGACATGATTCGAAAGACGCGCCTCTTTACGCCTGGTCCTACGCCTTTGCTTCCTGCCGCGCAGTTTGCCATGGCCGCGGCTGACCTGCACCATCGCACGCCGGAGTTTCGCGCGCAGTACGTGCGCGTGCTGGAGCAGTTGCGCACGTTTATCGGCACGAAGAATGACGTAATCCTGATGGCCTGTTCGGGCAGCGGCATCATGGAGGCCTCGGTGGCGAATATCACGTCGCCCGGCGACCGCGTGCTGGTGCTGAGCGCGGGCAAGTTTGGCGAGCGCTGGACGGGCATCGCGAAGGCCTACAACTGCGACGTGGACCTGGTGAGCGCACCTTACGGACAGACCTTTTCGCTGGATGCTGTGAAAGCTGCGCTGAAGGTGGAGACGCGTGCTGTCTACATGCAGGCGAATGAATCCTCGACCGGCACACGGCACGATGTCGAGGGTGTAGCGAAGCTGCTGAAGGATGCGAAGAGCGATGCGGTGCTGGTGGTGGATGCGATCACCGGACTGGGCACGACGCACTTCGACGCGGACGCCTGGGGTGTCGACATCATGATCGGCGGCTCGCAGAAGGCGGTGATGATTCCGCCGGGGCTGGCTTACTGCTCGGTGAGCGAGAAGGCGTGGGCGCTGATGGGCAACGCTTTGAACCCGCGCTACTACTTCGACCTGGCGAAGGAGCGCAAGAACGCGGCGAAGGGCGAGTCGTCGTACACGCCGGCGACGTCGCTGATTGCGGGACTGAGTACGGCATTGGACTACATCGCGTCGCAGGCGGATGGGGATCTTGCCGCCGGCCGCAAGAAGCTGGTGGACAATGCAGAGACGCTTGCCGCGATGACGCGCGCCGCGGTGGAGGCGCTGGGATTGAAGCTCTTCTCCACGTCGCCGGGTGCGGCAGTGACAGCGGTGCTGCCACCTGCAGGTATTGACTCGGGCGTTGTCGTGAAGGAGTTGAAGTCGCGCTTTGGCGCGATCATCACCAATGGCCAGGGCGAGATGAAGGGCCAGTTGTTCCGCATCGCGCACATCGGCTACTTCGATTACCTGGACACGATCGCGATTCTTGGCGCGCTGGAGCAGGTAGCTGCGACCTCGCTGAAGCTGCCCGACTTCCACTTCGGCAAGGCGCTGGTTGCCGCGCAGGAGACGTTTGTCGAGCTCACGAGGATTGCGCAGCCTGAGCTTGCCGCTGCGAGGTAAGGGATGATCGCAAGCCACTGCTGTTCACTACGAAGTCTGCGTTAGCACCGTTTCGGCTTGAGAGGCAGCTACGCGTACTGGTTGCGCTTCGCTGATCTGCCGTACTTCGTCACCGCGTCGTGATTGAAATCGATAGAGGAGCCCATTTTGAAGATTGTTCTTGCCGAAAAAGTTTCTCCTGCCACACTTGCTGTCTTTCAGGCCGAGCCGGGCTGGAATGTGGTGACGCATGACCAGATCAAGGACGGGCTGGCGAATGAGTTGAAGGATGCCGACGGACTGGTGGTCCGCTCGGCGGTGCAGGTGGACGATGCGATGCTGGAGCATGCGCCGAAGCTGCGTGTGATTGGCCGCGCAGGCGTGGGGGTGGACAACATCGATGCCGATGCGGCGACGCGGCGCGGCATCGTGGTGATGAACACGCCAGGCGCGAATGCGATTGCGGTGGCTGAGCTGACGATTGGGCTGATGCTGGCGCTGGCGCGGCAACTGCCAAAGGCGAATGGCGCGCTGCACCAGGGCAAATGGGAGAAGAAGTCGCTGAGCGGAGCTGAGCTGCGGGGCAAGACGCTGGCGGTGCTTGGCCTGGGGCGCATCGGCCTCGAAGTGGCACAGCGCGCCGCGAGCTTCGGCATGCAGATCATCGGGCACGACCCATTCGTTGCGCCGGCGCTGGCGCGCGAACGTGGCGTGGAACTGGTGGACGTGGACGCGCTGTTTGCACGCGCGGACTACCTGACGCTACACGTTGGGTTGACGCCGCAGACGGCGAACATCATCAACGCGAAGAACCTGGCGGCGATGAAAAAGGGCGTGCGGATTGTGAACTGTGCGCGCGGCGAGCTGGTGGAGGATGCTGCGCTGCTGGCCGCGCTGGACAGCGGGAAGGCGGCGGGCGCGGCGCTGGACGTGTTTCGCGATGAACCGTTGAAGAACTCGCCGTATTTCGGGCGCGAGAACGTGATCCTGACGCCGCACATTGCCGGTTCGACGGCGGAGGCGCAGGAGGCAGTAGGCATCCAGATAGCGGCACAGGTGCGCGAGTACCTGAAGCTGGGCGTGGTGCAGAATGCAGTGAATTTGCCGTCGCTATCGCACGAGGAGTACGTCGAGCTGTCGCCATATATCAACATGGCGGCACGGCTTGGCGCGTTTCTTTCGGCGACGGCGGACGGCAACGTGGAGAGCATCGCGATTGCCTACCGCGGCCGGCTGGCGCAGGGCAAGACGGACCTGCTGCGCAATGCGGCGATCGAGGGGGTGCTGGCGCATTCGGAGAATGTGAACCGCATCAACGCGGCGGCGGTGGCGGAGGAGCGTGGCATCCGGCTGCACGAGTCGAAGGTAGAGAATGGCGGCGCGGCGAGCGGCATGAGTGTGACGCTGCACACACGCGGCGGCGAGACCACGGCGACGGCGACGGTGCTGCATGGGCGCCTGCCGAGGCTGCTGGCGAGCGACGGCATCGACATCGAGGTTCCGCTGCATGGCACGCTAATCGCGATCCGCAACCATGACGTGCCGGGTGTGATTGGCCGCGTGGGCACAGTGCTGGGCGAGCACCAGGTGAATATCGCGAACTTCGCGCTGGGACGCGGCTCCGAAGCCGCGGCGAAGGACGGTGTGGGTGGGGCGATTGCCGTGGTGCAGGTGGACGGCGAGATTACACCGGCGGTGATCGGGGCGCTGGAAGCGATTGAAGCGGTGACGCGGGTGCGGCTGGTGAAATTATCCCCGCTGCCATAAGGCAGCGACTGCCGCCGCTATCGTGGGGTAGCGCGTTGCCACCGCTACAATAGATAGTTAGACGAGACAAGTCAGGAGCCGCCATCCGTGCCGCTTTACGAATACCAGTGCAAGCAATGTGCGCATCGCTTTGAAAAGATCCAGAGCTTCTCGGCGCCGGAAGAGAAGGTTTGTCCGGAGTGCGGAGGAGAGGTGGAGCGGCTTATCTCTGCGCCGGCGATCCAGTTCAAGGGCGCGGGCTGGTATGTGAATGACTATGCCGGCCGGAACAAGGCGCCGTCATCGGGCAAATCGGATGGCTCGAAAGACGGCGGCTCGAAAGACGGCGGTAAGGATGTCTCCGCGAAGAGCGCGGAGAGCTCGTCCAAGAGTGAAGGTGGCAAGAGCGACAGTGGGAAGAGTGATGGCGGCGGGAAGAGCGACTCCGGCGCGGCCTCCTCAAGTTCTGGAAGCAGCGCCGCGAGTTCGCCCAGTTCCGGCTCGAGTACGAAGTCCTCAAGCTAGCTGGAGGACTTTGCAGACTTCTTGCGTCCGGCGGATTTTTTCTTGGCGCTGGATTTCTTGGCGCTCTTCTTCTTTGCGGCTTTCTTCTTCGGCACCTTTGCGCCTTCGGCACGCGCCTCAGAGAGGCCGATCGCGATGGCCTGCTTGCGGCTCTTTACCGTGGCGCCGCTGCGGCCGGACTTCAGCTTGCCCTTCTTGAATGCCTTCATTTCGCGCTCGACAGATTTTGATGCCGCTGCGCCGTACTTCTTCTTTGAGGGTGCTTTCTTTCTTGCCATGCTTGCCTCCATGCACACGTGTGCGGTTGCCTACGTGAGTTGAGAGGCAAAAAAGAGTTGTGTGGTTGTTACGGAGTCGCTTGCTGGGAAGGATGGAGATTCTCGGTCTCTGCCAGTGCTGGCAGTATTTCGTCCACATCGACCCAGTCGGTGGGGTAGTTGCCGGTGTAGCAGGCGGTGCAGAACATCGGTTTGCCGCCGCGGGCCGTCTCGTCGCCACAAGATTGAAGCAGACCATCCATTGAGAGATAGGCGAGCGAGTCGGCTTCGATGAAGCTACGGATTTCTTCGACGGTGTTGTTGGCGGCGATGAGATCTTTCTTACTCGGCGTGTCCACGCCGTAGAAACAGGGAGAGATGGTGGGCGGGCAACTGATGCGCAGGTGCACTTCCTTCGCGCCCGCGGAGCGCACCATGCGGATAATCTTCCGGCTGGTGGTGCCGCGGATGATGGAGTCGTCGACGAGAATGATGCGTTTGCCGGCGAGGAGATTGCGCACCGGATTGAGCTTGAGCTTGACACCGAAGTCGCGGACACGCTGCTCCGGCTCGATGAAAGTACGGCCGACGTAGTGGTTGCGGATGAGGCCGAAGTTGAACGGAATGCCACTCTCCGCGGCATAGCCGAGCGCGGCGGTGACGCCGGAGTCGGGCACGGGCACGACGAGGTCTGCAGGCACGCCGGATTCGCGGGCAAGCTGGCGGCCCATCAGTTCGCGGCTTTCCTGCACCCAGCGGCCATAGATGCGGCTGTCCGGGCGTGCGAAATAGACATGCTCGAAGATGCAGCTGGTCTGCGGAACGCCTGTGGCGTACTTGCGCGAGGTGACGCCGTCGGGCGAGATCATGATGAGCTCGCCGGGCTCGACGTCGCGGATGTATTCGGCGCGCAGCAGATCGAAGGCGCAGGTTTCGGAGGCGAAGACGAAGACGTCGGGCGCGCCATCCTCGCCGACGATGCGGCCCATGGAGAGTGGGCGGAAACCGCGTGGATCGCGGGCGGCGAAGATGCGGTCGCGCGTCATCATGACGACGGAGAAGGCGCCATCGATCTGCGAGAGCGAGTCGGCGATGGCATCGACCAGCGTGGTGGCCTGCGAATGCGCGATGAGCTGGACGATGATCTCGGAGTCGGAGGTGGTCTG
>Ga0193743_1000360_pt1 | contig 36008 bp, 34 predicted proteins | sample L2c2metaG_FD_143038 | JGI IMG/M metagenome (GOLD analysis project Ga0193743, IMG submission 143038) | Soil microbial communities from a riparian zone of the East river system, Colorado, United States - L2c2 | ecosystem: Environmental > Terrestrial > Soil > Riparian zone | place: USA: East River... | reverse complement strand
TAACAGTGAATGAATACCAGGCCTTTGATCGTCGAATACGAGAAGAAAAGCAGGCGGTGCATAAAATGGCAATAATGGATATGAGCCCAAAAATATGAAGGACATCAAATGCGATAATAAAACGAATGATGGGCTTGATTATGTTTTTGTCTAACCGCCATGCATAGATAAGGGACGTCAGTTTCAAATTATTATTGGATTCTTTGAATGCCATACGTGGTTTGCAAAAATCAGGTATCGAATTGTTGGATTCTTTGGATCCCATACGTGCTTTGCAAAAATCGACATCGCTGTCAGGCATGGGAGCGACTGGTAGCGAGAGGGGATGGGGGTAAATGGTGAGGCCGTGAGGATCGAGTTTTAACAGAATTTGGAGATCAAGCATCTATTCAAACGTAGGAAATTCATCTAGATGTGATATGTCATCAGTAGGTAGAAAGCGTTGACAAGATTTCGGTTGATATCAAGCCAGCAATCTCACTTGAAAGTGATGGATATGATCATTTTCCCAGTCGACCTTTTCCACCTAAGTAATAAACTAAATCGAGGTTTTGAATGCGAATGATTGGTTAGAGCGGAAAATAGAGGCTTCCACCAGGCCCTCGGGGCATAACTGACGAGAAAAATATGGGTGAGCGTGCAATGAGCGCGTTCCAATCCAGTGTTGAGCCGCTAGCTAATTTGATGGAAGATGGATGACTCGGATGGGGGCTCGGAATGAGGCCAGGGATAACGCAGCCCCAAATATTGACACATGCCAATCATCATACACTCGGTAAGGTTATAAATATATGTTATGATTGATCCGAGAGATTGATCCGAGCATTGGTAAAAACAAATAATAAATATTAATTTCATAAATCTCCGTCCCCAATCAAAGATTCACCAGAGATTGGCCATTTAAATTTTAAGTAGTAGTCGCTATATATGTACGAAAATATATTTTACGAGGCAAGTCAGCGAACGTCTGTTCACTGATAATCCAAGCAACAATGGTGGTTGGTTTCCAACCGAAATCACGTGACAATGTAAGCGCGTTGTAACTTGTCGGCGCTTCGAGATAAGTTTGCAAGGCGCTAGACCTGCGCTGGCCAAACGTGAATTCTAGTATTGGTATCTACCTAACCGAGTCCGAGAAATTCTAACAGCTGGGGCACTACTTGCACGATGCTTAGCCTTTTACTAGTACTATTGCATCTCGATTGCATGCATATGCTCAATTTTGTGGCCGGAGAGTAATCTCATTGTTGTGAACATACCCAGAGGTCATCACATGGTACGACTCTGTGATACTGATGGTCTCAGGGCGGTTGCAGTAGTGAGGGTAGGAAGAGTTTGCGAGGGTTTGCGCCAAAACGCCCAAACATGTAGATTATCCTGCGTCAAAATGAGCATAAATTTTGAAAAACTTGCTTCAAAGGGTAGGAAGAGAATGCAGGTTAAGTACTCACTCCTTGGCTGCCAAATGTTATTCCTGTTGCCACGGGGACTGTTAAAAAAGTGGTACCTAAGCACATTATTTGGATTTAACGAGACCTTACTCACGCATGGCTGAAGAAAGAAAATTAAAGGGCTGAACTTCTTTGGATTTCTTTAACATATTAGATACTATTCCCAACCTGCAAAACAATAAATTAATCCAGCAGGACACCTTGATTGTTAAGGTTTGAAGACAACCCAATCGATAGAATCAAACATGCGCCAACGAGGCCGACACGCAGAAAGAGGCTGAACGGGGTACTATTACGAATCAAAAGTGTTCTGCATACCCTCCAGTGACCGCGACATTTGAGGGCGATGCGCACTAATCAATAACAATGAATATATCAGCCAACTATTGGTAAGCAATCAGTGCACCAATCGGTACTATACACACCTCCCAAGATTAGGGATACAGTCAGGGAACAAAAGGCAATAGCCGATGTGACATGTGCCCTGCGAAACCAAGTAGTGGATAAGATGCGAAATGTTTTTACAGCGAGACGCACGGTAACCGGATCGACAAATGACAGTACATTCCGGAGGGTTCCCTGAGAACAGCCGTTGGATTGAGGTGGCCGAGCTTGGAAAAAAAATTAGGTTTCACAATATTTATGAATCTTTCTTACTCGCCATAAAAATTTCGATAAGGATACCAGCGAAGATGCCGTATGGTACGAGATATGACTACCAGTCATTCAGAGACCAACAAAATACTCAAACGAAGATAGAGAGCACTCACGGACATCATCATAGGTCTGGATATAGAGGATAGTTTGGATATCGAGAGAAAGATCTTGGTTACTGGGGGGTCAGTATACTTTATCCAGACTTTTGCGGAATTATAGTGACTCGCCTCTAGCAAGAGTGCCACAAAGGTAAGTGCATTTCTGTGTGAAAATTTCATTCATGCAAAGTTGATAGCCAAAATATAACCGAACAAGGCGGGACATGCATATATGAGCATGGCTTGAAATAAACACAGATTAGGAGCCGGTAAGGGTCCCGTTTGATGCCCAAGGATGAGGAGGTAGCTAATGCATGACAAAGCCCATGTAACAGTGAATGAATACCAGGCCTTTGATCGTCGAATACGAGAAGAAAAGCAGGCGGTGCATAAAATGGCAATAATGGATATGAGCCCAAAAATATGAAGGACATCAAATGCGATAATAAAACGAATATTGGGCTTGATTATGTCTTTGTCTATCCACTGTGCATAGATAAGGAATGTCAGATATCAAATTATTGGATTCTTTGAATGCCATACGTGGTTTGCAAAAATCAGGTATCGAATTGTTGGATTCTTTGGATCCCATACGTGCTTTGCAAAAATCGACATCGCTGTCAGGCATGGGTGTGACTGGTAGCGAGAGGGGAGGGGATTAAGTGGTGAGGATCGAGTTTTAGCAGAATTTATCAAGGATCTATTTAAACGTAGGACATCATCTAGATGTGATATGTCAAATTCACATCAATAGGTAGAAAAGTGTTGACAAGATTTCGGTTTGATATCAAGCCAGTAAACTCACAAAGTGATGAATATGATCACTTTCCGAGTCGACCTTTCTCCACCTAAGTAAATCGAGGATTTGAATGCGAATGATTGGTCCAAGCAGAAAATACGCTACCACCAGGCTCTCGGGGCATAACTGACGGGAAAAGATTTTGGGTGAGTGCGTTCCAAGCATGGGTCTAATTTGTTGAGCCGCGAGCAAAGTTGATGGAAGATGGGAACTCGGAATTGGGGTTGACACATGTTAACCATCACATACTGGGTACGACACTCGAAATATGCGGTCCTTGAAGCAAGGTTTGGAACTACCACTGCGACTCGGAAATCTCGTTATGATTGATCCGAGTATGTTGGCTCGTGCCATGCCAATTAATTCGTATTGTCATCTTCAGAATAGCAAAGGTCCCAGAAATAGCCACTGGCTGCATTCACATACATATATTCTGACAGGTAACGAGCTGAGAACTAAAGTGTGTTTGCCTTGAAACGTTGCGATAAATTTGTATAGGGTCGGAGTTTCAACGAACCATATTGGATATGAGATTGTAGGGCTTAGGGAGAACTTTGTGATCTTATAGCATGCAAAGAACCGTCCAACGAAAGATAAACGCGCATACAAGGCATATCACATTCATTTTACGCATAAAACCTGAATTTCACAACCAACGTCGTAATTATCTCCCTCATTTAAGGTGCGAAGAGACCTTCGAGGAAAACCTTGGACGCAGAAGAGGGTTGCTTGAACTTGGCAGCATTCTTCTTCTTCAGACGCTCTTGCTTGACTGTCATTCGCAAAGAGAAAAGTAAGAACACAGATAGAAATAAGTAGATTGAGAAAAGGATACATACGGATTTCTTGCCTGCGCAGAGTCTTGGCGTAAGGATTGAGACGGAAAAGAATAGCCTTGTTGACGAGAGGGTTTTTCTTTTGAGTCCAGGGGCGTTTTTGGATTTTTTGGCCGGCGGGTCGGACAACGGATTGGATTTCGTCGCTATTGATCAAACGAGTAACATCAGGGTTGGTGATCTTAGCAGTAGGAAGACTGAGGGATAACATATTAGAAAGAGGCTAAAAAATGAGGATGTAAGTAGCAAAAGATCGTACATGTAATCTTTCTTGTGGAGAGAGGCTTTCTCAAAGGTTCCGAAAACTTCATCAAGAAGAGCGAAAGCGCCTTGAGTCCAGATGACGAATCGGCCAAGATGACCACCAGGGGCGAGCTGAAGTAGGTTAAGTCTTCGGACGTTCACGAGCTCAACACCAGGCAAGTTGCGGAAAGCCTTGACGATACCCTTGTCTTCGTTGTAAACTACAAGGGGACCACGACGTTGACGGTGCCTGCGGTTTCTCAATTTACCTTTTCCAGCACGGAGTTTGCGGGAGTTGGAGACTTTTACGACATCAGCGTATGCGTGAAGGGACTTGAGGAGCGCAACAGCTTGCTTTGTCTTGGTGAAGGACTCGGCCGAGGACTCCACAACAAGGGGAACTTCCTCGAGTTGCTCAATGCGGTGACCGCGAGCAAGGACAAGGGAAGGGAGAGCGGAGGCGGCAAGGGCAGAGACAACGGCGAAGCGGCGTTGGTTCTGGTTCACCTTGACGTGCCATTTACGCCAGGTCTTGGTAGGCGCAAACATACGTCCTCCACGGCACATGTTACCAAAGGCGGCCTTGATTTTTAATCTTTAGCAACTTATACACAATACTTTTTGAGTGTTTTGCACCACACACCTGGCCAGAGCGGTGAGTTCCCCCTCCACCAACACGGGGAATACGTGCAACGGCACGACCAGTGCCCCAGGACTCGGCACTTGTTTGGTGACCAGCTTTTTCGCTGACGGAGTATGCTTGTCTTTTGTTCTTAGCAATGCTCTCTAGAAAAAAAGTCATGATTGGTATATCTACATGATCTCGAAACACTTTTGTTACTCACTGTGTACTTGTTGGACTACATCGAGCCTGATTGGAGCGGTCAAGACCGCTGGGAGAGGAAGAGAGGTGGATGCCTCTACAAGACATATTAGAAAACCAATGGTGACAAGGTAGAGATGGTCAGCATACCGCCAGAGGAGGATCGTACGTTAACGGTGGGTCGGGAGGCCATAGTCTTGAGGGCTTGCTGATCTTGCGCAACGATGGCCAGTAGATTTTGTCCCTATGTGTGCTTAGGGTTTTGCCGAGAATAACTGTACAGCTGGTTGTTGGCAAACAAGCCACAATAATTAGAATAACTGCCACTGGTCTGACATTCGGGACTCCCACGCCTAGGCATGAAAGCTTGATTTTTTTCGACCCAAATCTTTGACAAAAAAACTAACACCTCGTGGGAAGAACTTCGGAGGTTTGTTTTCGAAGATCTGTACAGACTGTCAAAAGATTTGGTCGAAATTTTCATTCCTTCCAGAGTTATCAAGTTAGCGGACTTTGGTTGTCCACACTGTGCAACACTTTGGAGAGCCTATCAGCAAATAAAACACAGTTAATATCATGCCTCGTCATGTATAGTGTTCTCGGGATTCAGCGAGATAAGTGTGGCAGGCGATTAATCTTTTTTCAAGGTTACTCATTGGCAAGTGGGGCCAAATTGTGGCTTTGAGTTCTGTCCTGCCTTGTTGCTTGCAAACGCTAGAGCGATCTGTTTGTAACGGAAATGATAAAGTAAGTAACTCAAATATGTAAGGTCCTTATTTGTAGCTCACTGAGTCAGATATCTCTCCATGACTTCAATAATTTCGATGCCGCAACGTAAAGATGAAGATCCGGAATACAAAATACAGTCAAAGAACATTATGTACAATGAACTCAGATTTCTCCTCGATCCGCCTTGACCTACGCAAAGTGCCGTTCCAGTTTATCAAGTATTAGCAACCAGAAAACCCGAGGCATGATGATGGAATCTAGCGTACGTCCTGCTCGCTCGGCGTCATCAACTCTTCGTTCAACAATTTATCACCTTCGTCTGACTTCTTCTCTACCTGGACTTTGTCTTGTCGCAGGTCAACTTCATCTTCTTTGCCCTGGGCATCCGAGAGAGGTCCAGAAACTTCATCACGCAGATAGAATGCTGTCGTTGAAGAAGTACCATCTTCTCCATCTTTTGAATGGCGTGTGCGAAGGTATTCTACCGTTCTGGACTGTAATTCGCTGGGAGTTCCGGAAGATTGGTCTGCCTGTAAATGCGAGTTATTTATAGGATCGAAACGAGCATTTGATCTCGTGCGCACCTTGACGGACGCTTCAGAAGCACTGGCTAAGTGTTCGTTCCAACCTGGGGCGTGCGCATGGGGCGTGGAAGTCTTGTATTGTACACCTCTGAGGTTGCGGTTCTTTTCGAGCTCCAGTGTCTATTCTTCGTCAGTTTGTTGCATGTCGAAGAGCGGGCTGGACAAGGAAACGCGCACCTCTGGATCATTATCGTGCATTGTGCTGATGAGTACTTGGTTAACTGAAAATCAATGTCTTTATAATGTTCTAAAAACCTTGAGTAAAACCTCGCCCAAAGGTCAGCAACACCATATATAGGCGAGAATAGAATAATTTACCAACCTTGTGCTGCTGCATCTCAGGCTAGCTGCTGCTGTAGCGCGTGCTGTGGATCTGCTGAGCACTGAACGCGATGCTGAGAGTGTCAACATTGTTTGTTAGTAGTCGAGGGGAGTTAAGTCGCGCTTATTTCAATGTCTTGTCTCAGTTTTTAAGATGCAGGAGATGACGTCAATATCCAATTGAGCTCATAGTTCCCACGCTTCCCTGACGGCCTTCCGCTCGCACTCCGCGTTCTGACTGAATAGAACATATAAATTGGGAATAGGATTAGCAGAGTCAATCGCATCTTATCTAATAACACTTAAAATTATGGCTCCGTGCGCTTCTGAGATAAGAGGCATTTTCCTTTTTCCAGCGCTCATCATTAGGTGCTTCTCATTTTTCACTTTCACGGTCTACATTTATATCTACTCATCAGCTTGACCAGCAGTGATCACGTCGTCTACACGGAATGGAGAATGAGAATCAAGTACGAAAAAAACACAAGGGATGCATACCAATCTTAAGTACTGCACGAACAAGCTACATAGAATGGGGGAAATTATTGAAACTAAGAAGAAGAAAAAAAAGGGAGAAGAGACGAACCTGAGTGGCAAGCAGATATTGTTGACGTTTTGAGATGAGAGGATCATATACAAATTGCTTTTTCATGTCTATTAGGTAGTTTTCCCACGTCAAAGCGAATTTTAATCTCATCTCGCAAGGACGTACCGTTCTCTCCTCGCCCATTACAGTCGATTCCAAGCCGTGAGCTTTTCTCAAGTACCTGCCGGCTACGAACATCAGTCAAAGTTTCAATTGGAGAAAGACCACTGTTCTCTGCTAGAGCCAAAGGTATAGCATCAAGAGCTGATGAGAAAGCGCGCATCGCGTATTGTTCGATTGAAGGAATCTAGGGCAGTATGAGAACAGGATCCACGCTGCAGAGAGCATGTTCAAATCATACCTCATCTGCCGCTTTTGATACAGCTATTGCACAGCTGATATCGGCGGAACCTCCTCCATAAACGACGCGATCATCCACAACCAGGTTGCGGACGGCACAAATAGCGTCATGAAGAGCTCGCTTAGCTTCGTCGACGATCTACATCCATCCATGAAAGTGAGATTTACTTTGAGTAATGAAAATAAGAAAACAATGAAATTAACCATCTTATTGCTTCCTCGAACAAAGATCGTAACAGCCCGTGTATTGGCACATTCTTCGATGACGAGCATCTTGTCACGCGTCGTTCCGAATGAGACTTCGCGCACGACCCCGGCATAACCTAGCTTCTCTTTCGTGAGATCTTCAAATCGAGGTACGATGCGACCTTGACTGGCAATCGCGATTAACTAGGTCATCAAAAACTCATAAGAACACAGAAAAGAAGTGATTGAACCAGATGCATACCTCTATCTCAGGCCCTCCAACCCATCTCACAGCAGGAAGCTCATTTTGCATCAATAAGTGGTTCGCCTCATCGTCAAAACCCCATTGGCAGATGACCAAATTCGCCCCAGTGTCTTTCACTCGCTTGATCATATCTGCAAACTTTTCCTTCTCGTAGTCCCGCAGCTTCTTATACTCATCAACACTGGTAATGTCCAGCTTATGTTTGGTTTTGGGACGCGGGGGTTCGAATGCGCATGTAAGAATGGCGAGACGAGCATCCTTGACGACACGGGGCATTTGGGGATGTGACATATCCTTATCGAGGAGGACACCTCGGATGAGTTTGGTATCTGCGAGAGAACCTCCAACTTTGCCGTCAACTTTGATCATGTCAAAGGGAACATCCTTGCGTTCAAGATCGGCCACAGCCAACACAGCATCCACAGCGATTTGAGCAAACTGAGCATGCTCTTTTGATACGCTGAAGAAAGAAAAACATTTAATCGGGGCAAAAACACGATAGGAGGAGGGAGAACTACATTTTGCTACCTAGACTCGTCAACGCGGTTTTGAACAGGTTTTCAGTATTGTCGAGGGTAAACTCCATGCTTTCAGATATACGATCAAGCTGCTCGACAGCAACTGTGCATGCACGATCAAAACCATCTGCAATCCGGATGGGATGTATGCCTCGGTCGAGCAAAGCTTCACTTTGTTCGAGAAGAGCACCAGCCAAAACTACCAAAAAACTCTCAGGAAAAACCAGATATAATGTGAAAACAAAAAAAGAACGCACCGACAACGCCTGTAGTGCCATCTCCGATCTCATCGTCTTGGCTTTTTGAAAGTTGAACGAGAAGTTTTGCGATTTGGTGCTCAACCTCCATCTGACCCAATATCGTGGCTCCATCATTCGTTACCGTGATCTCACCATCGGCAGATATTAGGATTTTATCCAGGCCTGTAATGAAGAATATGACGGTAAAAACCGAGCTAGTTTAAACATGATAAGAAATGACCGAACCTCGAGGACCCAAGGATGTTCGGATGATGTTGGCAACCGTCCGAGCGGCAAGTATATGCGACTAGAGATAGTATAAGAGCTTTCGAAGAGCTTACCGAGCATAAAATAATACCTTAATCGCCTCTATGCCATGTGTTCTTGTTTTCTTTCCTTGTTCCCGAAGGATGATGAACGGTCTTCCATACTGAGGAGAAATCAGCCAAAATTTTGGAGACAAAGCACTCTAGTCACCTCATCTGTAGCGTATACCGCTGAAGAAGGGTCCATTAGAGTAAAAAGAAATACGATTTGTCGAGGATATCACAAGCACGCGTCGTCGCGAAATAATCTGCGGGGTGAGATGTGACAACCGTGACGTTACAGGCCTAAGGGGACAGCATTCCTATCGACAGGCCCTATCATTTCACTTCCATCTTCTCCCAAACCAATCTCCAAACTCCGAATCGTATAAAAGACTCTAAAGAATATTTTACATATGGAACACGAAATCGATGGCTGGATCGAACAGCTAAGCCAGTGCAAACAGCTCTCAGAAGTAGATGTCAAACGGCTCTGCGACAAGGTAGGTGGATAAGGATTCAACAGTGGCGCGCGCCAAGTTTTGTTTTTTCTCGGGAGTCTATACAGTTCTTGATCTGACAAATTTGCTTCTAATATCTTATAGACACGAGAAATATTGATGGAAGAATCTAATGTTCAACCAGTGCGATGTCCGGTTACAGTTTGCGGCGATATCCATGGTCAATTCGTACGTTTTCTTGCGATGGTCTTCATTCTACATCTCAACTCTATCTTTACCTCATATATCCGCTTCGGTACTCTTCTCCTTGTGTTGGTACGACAATCAGCATGATCTATCAGAGTTGTTTCGAATCGGCGGAAATTCACCAGACACAAACTATCTCTTCATGGGAGACTATGTTGATCGAGGATACTACTCCGTTGAGACTGTAACGTTACTCGTCGCACTTAAACTCCGTTATCGTGACCGGTTGACCATCCTTCGCGGGAATCACGAATCGAGACAAATCACTCAGGTATATGGCTTTTACGATGAATGCCTTCGAAAATATGGCAACGCCAATGTCTGGCGCTTCTTCACCGACCTCTTCGACTTCCTTCCTCTCACTGCTCTTATTGACAACCAAGTATGTGAATTTTTCGTCATTCTTTGGACATGTGATGACAATTTTATGGCACCTGCTTCGCTTATCTTTCTTACCTCACTTTTCGCTATTCTCTTCTTACAGATATTCTGCTTACATGGAGGCCTATCACCATCTATCGATACCCTAGACCATGTCCGTTCCATCGAGCGAGTGCAAGAAGTACCCCACGAAGGTCCTATGTGTGATTTACTGTGGTCTGACCCTGATGATCGATGTGGGTGGGGTATATCGCCGCGTGGTGCAGGATATACGTTCGGACAGGATATATCAGAAGCTTTCAACCACAATAATGGACTCACACTCGTTGCACGAGCGCATCAATTGGTCATGGAGGGTATGTTGCATTTCTCTACCATCCTATGTAGAGGTTCATTTGGTTGACCGCTACTTTTTTTTTTTACCCGAAAATAACAATTTCAGGTTATAGTTGGGGTCAAGATAGAAACGTGGTGACCATTTTTAGTGCACCAAACTATTGTTATCGATGCGGTAATCAAGCTGCTATAATGGAGATAGACGAAAAATTATCTTACAACTTGTTCGTTCCTCTTTTTTCTAATATTGCACTTGTACACCGATCAAACTAACCTCCTTGGCATCGCAGCCTACAATTTGACCCTGCTCCGCGGGCCGGGGAACCCCTTGTATCACGACGTGTACCTGATTATTTCCTGGTAAGCTTGCTGCCGCTTTTCAAATGTACCGTCTTCGACTTACTATTGTTTTTCTCGTATTTACCAGTGATGAAAAAAACGACCTATTCAAGTTTAATAACGTACATATTTTTACGCGTGTACAATTATTATTTTCGAAGAGCCGTCAAGACATATACCTTTTTCCCATTCTCAATAGATTACACACAATCTAGCCCTCCCCTGCCAGTAGTTTTCTTAACGCAAGGCTGCGAATTGATTTTTTTGCTACGCTGTCATGTCTCGATAAGAGCTGGTATACGTGACTATCATGACCATACTTCGCTACCGCACCAACTTGACCGCATCAACTGCTTTTTATAACTAGAAATTCATTTGATCAAGGGATTGGCTGGAGGTGTTTAAAGCTAGTTGGCGATTTATGTTGAGCACTAGCAAAACCCAAATCCTCTTTCGTTGTTTTGCGTTAGTCCTGTGGTTCGTCTTGGGAGTCGGCTAGCCACCAAGAACTACTAGTTTCATGGTCGAGCATTGGGCCTTCCGTCATCATCTGGAAAAGCGAGTTGAGCCTCCTCTCCAATCGCCTCATCATCATCTTCATTCCAATCACTTGTTGTCTCCCACTCATTCTCAAATTCAATATCCATTGCTAGCTCCTCCTGACCGCCTATTGCCTCAATTAAGGAATGAAAACATGCCAGTTGTGGAGTTGGAGCCGCCGAATTGTTGTGTGAAATCCGTTGCACCCACCGCCGTTCCCGAAGACGTTTGTGTCGTTCTCTATCTTGCTCAATCCGCTTGTGTACTTCGTCTAATGGTAAGGTGATGTGCTTGTGCCGAACTGCGGGTGATGGTTTATTGGCATTTTCAATCGATGTGGAGGTCGTGGGTCGAGAATCCAGGGACAAGAGCGCTTCGTCGACCTTTTGCGGATCAATGTAACGTTTACTTCTCCAGTTTTCCAGTATCTGCAATTAGTCTTGAGCAAGTTCGAAGAATGGTAAAAAAAAAAAAGGACATCCACAACGCACTTGTTTAGTACTACTAAGATTCGGCAAACCCTGTCTTCCCTCTGGGACGATTAAATCGACGATTTTCTTGAGGTCTCGCGAAATAAAGAAGAGGTACAGTCCATTTGCATTGATTTCTCGTAATTTTTCCGACTTTGACTGGGCTTTGACCATAAGAGATGTTTCGCAAAGCGAATCGAGAAAGTAGAGGAGATTGATTCGGGAATTGATGGAACCCTTCAACAGAAACAGAAAGAAAAAAAAAGAAAATTCAGAAAAATAAAAAACGGCTTAAGAGACCTAAGTATAATGGAAATCGTACGTTTTCAGTGTGCTCAACAATGCAATTCCAAATATCTTCCCCACATGAATGAAAGTGTTTGGCAGCGAAACCGACTACCTTTTGGATGGATTGTTGGGAGCTGCGATGATTTTATAACAGTCCTTTTTCAATTAGCGCCAAAACCTGAGTAAGAACTGTTATCACTGACGCGTTCATTTTACGAAGTATTTCAATGAAATACATTCTTACTTCAAAACCATCCATGTTGTTCTTGTAGACTGTAGTGGTGGTGTTGCCGTGGGGCAGAGGTCTCAAACGGTAGAGAGTCTGTGACTTACTGTGTGTGACCAGGGTTTTGTCCTTCCGCTCTAATTTAAAAAATATAATTGAACACATACGAACCCACCGGGTACGATTTGTTGCAACTCTGAGACTCTGACAGTAATTTAGTGAATTCCATCATTGGCCTTGGCGTCTTTTCTTCGTTCATGTGTAAAAGGCTTTGGGGGGGTTCAACAGTCCTTCAAATACCAAATTTCAGGTTGAAAACCATTTTTCAATTCGAAATAAACTTAGAAAAACGAGTAGATGAATGGCGGGCTGTGATGAAGAGCTATCATGTGTCTTGGTATTACAAGGTAGAATGGAAAATGAAGGAAATAGAAAGCATGCATATAGTTAAAGTGGAATGTTACATGTCGTCGCTTGGTGTGAATATAGTTATTGATGTGAGGATTATCTTCCTTGAAGGCATCGGCTCGGCAAAATATTACAGTAGGCAAGCGTTGTGTTCCAGACACAATCGCGGTAAGTAGTGGAAAATCATCTTAGGAGGAGGACAAAATTAACCACATGACAGCACGACGATTCATGAAAAAGAACACACCTGTTCACATCGACGATGCACTGGTAGAAGGGCTATATGGATCAAAAGCCAAAGTCTTCCCGTTTGATTTCTTCGACTTTGTCTTACTACCGACGCGACGGCGCGATTTGAGCTTCTTTGATTTCGCAGCTGTGTAGAAGAAAGCAATGAGAATTTTTGAAGCTAGCATTAAATAGGGGATACTCACGAGGAGCCTCAATTTCCAACAAACCTAACTTTCGACGAATATCGTCGATATGTCCAGTAATACCACAGCAGGGGCAAGGGAACCGAAACCAGGCGTCCGTGGGCATATGCATGGAGTTGGTCGCGACGTCAATCTCCAGCTGCCATTGTGACCTGCGAAAATCGGCGATCCACTTGGCAAATGGAGCCTGGGAGCCAACTTTCTCCCCAACGTCGGGATACTTGTCCATTGCACGCTCAAAGAACAGACCGGTTTCCAGCATGTCGGCGATGGCAGCTGGATTGTCGATAGCTGAGGCTGGACCCCCAGGATGGCAAAGGCGAACGTATGCATCCAGAACGTTGTGATAATCAGGAGTCCGGTTGGTCGTGAGCACATTGGCGATAGCCTGCTCGATTTTGGTGAGCATGTCGATCCTCTGATGAATGAAAAGGTAGCCCGTTCAGAGGAAAGGATTCTTACCGACCTCATGTCTGCCTTTACTTATAAGTCATAGGGTCAACAATGCTGGAATCCCCCAAGGAGCCTTAAAAGTTTGAAGAACAAAGAATGTGGATTTACCATGAGGCAGCAGGCCACTCCGGGAATGTCACAAGAACCCCTGCCATAGACAGCACTAAACCCCCAACTATTCTAAATTATTCCAGTGAAGGCCGGTCAGGGGGACTGCTGAAGGGATTGTGTCAGGGATGAGAAGGTCAGTTGTCAGCTCTCAGTAGATGGATACAAAATTGGTTCGAACAGGACTACAATGTCGATCAAGATTTTGCAAAAAATAATCAAAGATTGCGGAAGTATTTAGCGATTCCAATATCCATATATAGAATTTTACGCATTTACACGCCCTTTTTTTTTTGTTTTTTTTTGCACCAGTGTTACTGAAGCATAGTATAAATACATAGATAGGTATAGTGACGGACCTCCAAACACAATTCATAAGTAGGTCGTGGATTTTATGTATAAAACAAGTACATTGACTGTATGATTCGTAAACAAATGCCAGAAGGAGGGGTATGTTTGGGGTATAGAGTGAATGGTGTGAATACGTAGCAGCTACTCAAAGAAATCAATTTTAAGAGCGATGGTTAATTATCATCGTCGAGTGTTGTATCGCTTAAACTCCAAAAGTCGAGACGAGCATTGCGCGATAGACAGCTGCTTTGCAGATATGATCCAAGGATGATGAGATTAGACAGGATCGTTCCATGAGACGTAACAGCGGTAGTGATTCTGGATCCATATTATTCTCCGAACTCCAAGGACTCGTATGTTGGTATAGACGAGCATCGGAAGGATATTGATAGGATAGTGCAGAATAATGGTTTTGCCGTGACAATTGTTGGCTATCACTTGTTGATAGGCACGAGTGTCGAGATGATCCATTAATTCGGCTCACTCATCGATCAAGGACTTCCAACACGCTCTCCAGTACAACTTTAGGTACCAGTAGCATCCTCTCTTCAAATCTCGTCTCGCCTGAGTCTCCTCCTGCGCTGCTAGTTCCATTACAATTGCCATGCTCTCCGATAGCCTTCAGTGCTCTGCCTCCACCCACAGCACCAGCTCGTGTGATGCATCGTAAACCCAACTCCATGGTCGCCAACACCCGCCCTTTAGATTCACCATATTCAGCAAAGGCATCCACCATGTTCAGACCTCCTTTATCTGAATTGTTGGGCGTTCCATCATCCATATCAAGATCCAAATCGATTTCTGAATTTGATTTGGACGAGTCACGGAAAATTTGTGTAGGGTCAGCGACCACAACTTCAAAAGTCGTCGACATGATGTCTTCTCGTGCGACCTTTGCAAGGCGGAGGACAGATCGAGAGATTCGTTTAATTTGGTCAAAATATAAATTGCGTAGGACGGTTGTTATTGGGCCGTTGGTGTTTGTTGGCGAAGAAAAAGACTGCCAACCAGCGACGACGAAGATATCTGCTGACCATCGTAAGATGGTGTCGCTTAACTCGTTGACTGAATATTCTGTGAGGGTGGGATAGATAGCGTGAATGTGTTGGTGAGTTAATGAACGCCATTTTGCAGAGGTCGGCTGAGGTTCGTTTAAATGGATTTGAGAGTAAATTTGAGCGAGTACCGCGTCCGATTTTGATGGAAAGCCAATACAGAAAGAACTGAGTGCACGAGCTATGCAGAGGGATACGCAGCCTTGAAGAGCGAGCTGAACGAGAAGCGGGTCTTGAGAATGATCTCTGCCGGACAGAATACGGGTCATGTAAGGACCAATACGGGCGGTGGTATCTTGTATGGCTGTATTAGGGCGCGTACGTGATGTTGAAAAGGTAGATATTTCAGTAGCTGAAGCCGCAAATTGTAGGATTTCCGAGTTGATGTCGTGTACTGCTTGGAGGACTTGTGCACCTGACCAAGAGTCTATCCTGGACAGGTAGGATTCAGAGCTGCGCGTACGAGCGCGCTCTTCGTCTGGCAGGGTGCCGAGGCTGCTTATAGAGGAAGAAGATGGGGATTGGGAACGATGCCAGTGTCGAATATCCATGGACGAAATGCGCGTATCGAGTGAACTGCTATTCCTTGGTGGGTAAACAATCTTGTTGGGACTTGAATTCCTAAGACCAACGTCACTGCGCCTCCTCTCTACCCTCTCGCGGTCCCTCTCCCTGCGAAGAAGGTCAAGCTCTGCTTCTCTTGACCGTAATATCTCTCTAGTATCTTTCAAAGTTTTCTCTAACATTTTACAACGCTCTTCTAGACGGGTAGTGTCTACTTGAGCGCGTGCAAGATCATGTTTTGAAGCATCTAGTTCGCGACGCATGGATTCTGGGGATAAAAGAGATAATGTGCTTGATGGTGATTGACAAGCTGCATCCAATCGTTCTTTTAACGAGGATTGCCGAGATATCGGAAGAGCCTGACTTGCTGGATGTGGGGAGGCAGGTGGGGAGATGTAGGTTGAGAGGAAGTTGAGCAAGGCGGACATGACAGCGACAAACACCGATTTTATCAACCGATTGGAATCAAATCTTGAGCTCAACGGCTAGTAAAGAAGATAAATGATAAGAAAATATGTGAAAAAGAAGAGAAAAAGGGGTTACGAATGGTGCTCCGAACACGCTTCCGCCGCATTGTAACAGCGTTGGAACAATTAAGTATCACAAGCAACAGCAAACCTCGTGTTCAAACAATTTTCCCTGCCTGCCTCCTGCCTCCCCTTGACCCATTGTATTATATCTACCGCTCGGTTTCTGTGTTTCTGTGCCCCCTAGAGCATGGTACATATGAAGCACCCAGCGGACACACGAAAACCATACAGTGGTCTATCTCGATCACTCGTCATTGCGATCGATGTTGGCACAACTTTCAGTGGCGTACGTATCACCACCACCACCACCACCTTCATTACGCTCTTTCTGACCGGCTCTTTTAGGTATCTTATGCCATTTTAGAACCAGGCGAGATTCCAAAAATCCATGGAGTAACTCGGTACGATGAACTTTGAACGGAAGAAAGAAAAAAAAAAAACATCTACTCATCTCTCTCCAGATTCCCTGGACAAGAACATGTAGCCGGAAATTCCAAAATACCATCTATAATTTACTATGACAAACATGGCCGCATCATGGCTGCAGGTGCAGAAGCAGATAGTAGTTCCATCGTTGCCCAAGCAGAAGATGAAGGTTGGATCAAAGCCGAACTGTAGGTATTCTTAGATGCCTTCTACTGTCAGACCTAACCTCCACCCCTTAGATTCAAACTTCGCCTTCGCCCACGCACGATGCAGCTCAATATGAACGGCATGCGCCTCACCCCCTTGCCGAAACGGAAAACACCCGTACATGTCTTCGGAGACTATCTTGCCTACCTCTACCGCTGCACTCGTTCTTTCATCACAGATACACATGCTAATGGCACTTCGCTATGGAATGCAGTCGAATCTGATATCCAATTTGTATTGAGTCACCCAAACGGGTGGGAAGGACCGCAACAAACACGCATGAGGAATGCAGCAGTTTACGGGGGCTTGGTACCAGACAATGACGCGGGCAAGGCGAGAATTAGGTTTGTAACCGAGGGAGAGGCGAGTTTGCATGCTTGTGTGTTGAACGGGTTAGCGGACGATGTACTTTCAGTGAGGTTCCCTTTGACTTTATATCGACCTTCAGATATTCACCTATCTGTCTCTAGAACCCCTCAAAAATTGGCTTTCTCATCGCAGATGCGGGTGGTGGAACTCTAGATATCAGCTCTTATGCCATCAAAGGCACGGCTCCTCTCGCAATGGAAGAAATTGCCCCACCAGATTGTGTGTCATTGTTTATTCAGTTTGTCCACCCACCGCAGTGTATTGAAGGTTCATTATAGGTATCTTTGCTGGATCAGTATTCGTGAGCAGACGCGCAAGAGACTTCTTTCAAGGTGACATCCGACTGCTTTTGCTGAAGATATGAATCGCTCATCTAAAACTCTCTGACCTCGAACAGAAAAACTGAAAAATTCTAAATACGGGACCCCTGATGCTCTTGATCACATCACCCGAAGATTCGACGAAACGACTAAGCGCCTCTTTCGTGATAGTCGTGAAATGCAGTTTGTCCCATTTGGATCCCCATTGGATAAAGTATGTCCACGGTTGTGCACGTAAAGAAGAGGAACTAATCCGAGTGTATCTATAGGACTTGAACGTAGGAATTCGAAATGGGCAGCTGAAGTTGTCTGGGTAAGAAATTCGTTATTGTTCGCCTGTCCATTTGGCTGCTGTACTCGTAACTGATGTTTTTAATGTTCGTGGTCATCCGTAGAAATGAAGGTAAACTGCGAAACTCTTTTTAAATTCAAGCGTCTCCTAACCGTTCTCCCATGACCAGTTGCAAACCTTTTTGAACCTTCTGTGGATGGTAAGCATGTTATAGTCTTGTCATATTCTAAGACTGGGCTGATTTGTTTTCTTCAGCCGCTGTCAGTGCAATAAAAGCCCAAATCCAGGCCTCCGGCGGTACTATCAGAGTGCGTTCACATTTTTCCACATTTTGAATCTACCCTTGTCTAAGGACATTTCCCTGCATCGCAGTCCGTTTTCTTGGTAGGAGGATACGCCGCATCCCCTTGGCTATTCACGTACGCAACATTCTTGCACTCCTTGTGAATTGTCTTTGTACTTCCGCTGACTGCTATGAATGTAGGCAATTGCAGGAGCGTTTGGGCCCTTCTGACGTCAAAGTTAGTAGACCAGACACGCAAACGTGTGTATATCTCTAATCACTTATGTCCATCAACTACCTATGTTAACCTTTTTTTTTGCGATAGCTCCAAAGCTGTCGCTGATGGCGCCATCGGGTTCTACTGTGATCACCACGTCTCTGCACGCATGTCCAAATTTATGTACGGCGTCGAGTTTCTTAGAGAGCTCGATCTCAACAACCCTGATCATGAACGGAGGAAAGAAAAGCTCTGCGAGCTCCCCTCAGGACCCAAGCTTTTACCGGATGCGTTTGATTGTATTTTGGCGAGGGTGAGTTATATCCCTCACTTGTTAGAGTGATCTGGTGGCTTCATTGTTTCAATAGGGCGTGAAAGTGAAGGAATCTACAGTGTTCACGAGAAAATACTGTACGGAGTTGACGAACTTATCGATGCTCTCTGTATTCGAGGTAGAGGTCTGGTGTTACCGAGGTGGAAACGTGGTTCCAGAGTGGATCAATCGACGCGATGGTGTGTGGGCTTCCTTTCTTTCTTGTCCACTAAAAGGATTGACCCATTCTTTCAGACAACTTCTCCACATTATGTGTTGTACAAGCTGATCTATCACTTCTGAGTGGTAGCGCGGAGCCTAAACAGGGAAAGAACGGAAAGAAGTATTGGACGATTGTATTCTCCGTTGAAATACATTTCGGACTCACGGAGTTCAAGGCAAGGATGAAGTGGAAGGACAAAGTATGTTACACCGGCTCTAGCATCGACTATATTTTACTGACTCTTCTTTTTTTTGTGACCCTTAAGGATCAGACAAAATTGTAAGCGGATCTACATCTATGCTAGAACTTGCGAGGACCCTAACAAGAATTTTGTTCTTTTTTTTTAAAAAAAAAAAAAGCGGACCTGCTGTGATAGTTTACAACGAACGAGGCCATCGTATAGAAGACGACGACATTGATGCATACCCTGAGGATGACATCTCATCCCACAACAACTCTTCCAGGAACAACACCAATAGCCGCTCATCTCGCTCACATACCCCGGTCGACGCTCACTACCCACCAGGCAGTAGCAACAGCCGACGGGCTTCCGCTGTCATCCCGGATGTTACTCGCATAGACCCACGAACTACGGATGTATCCTCCACAAGGAGTGCAACGTATAGAGGCAGCGATGGAGAAAGAACGGGCAGTGATTCCGACAAGAGGAGGGGTAAGGAGAAGTACACTGATGACGAAAAGGATCGAGATAGAGGAATGCCGGGTGGACTAAGCCCTATTGAGAGGACGACGAGTAACGGCCTGGGATCACCACCTATCACCAAGGTTGGCAGTACCCGTAGCGCCATTGGAGGTGGAGAAACGTTGTCGTCCAACTGGAATCCTCCCCCAGCGTCCACTTCACGTTCTCCGTCCATCAAACCACCCCACTCACGCGCACAATCCATCCACGGTGGCGACGGGGATCATAATTCCGCGTATGGCTCCCGACCACCCAAATCCGCTGTCGACGAACACAGACAGAGTCATCTGTGGGACAACTCTGCATCTCCAATTTCGCCTCGCTCCGCTGCTTTGGATGCGATCTTGGATCGTCCGAAGTCGGGTTATGGACAGATTGGTGATCATAGCCGAAGCCACACGCCGTTGGGTGGAAGTAGACCCAGAACTCCGGTCACCCTTGAGCCTCCTGTTTCTGGGCGTGTTACACCTGGGATTACTCGCTCCAACACACCTTTCATCGATCGGCCTAAATCAGGTATTGAAGGGTCCTTCTTTGATAGACCGAAATCAGCCTTTGGTGGTGGTTCGATATATGGAGATTCCGGACCAGCTATGTTTGGAGATTCTGGACCGGCGGCCGACATCGGTGCTGGTGCTGGGACGTCGTTGTTTGGGGATCCTCCTGCGTCTGTGTTTGGCGATGCTCACGCCGGTGAAAGTGGGCAAGTTAACGATGGCTGGGTCGCTACTGAAGGCGAAGAGGCTCACGCTGGCTGGGATACTGCGAAAGGAGAAGAGGCTAACGACAGCTGGGGCGGTGGTCCTGGTCCTGAAGGTGTTATTCATCACTTGGGTGATACCGTTGAAGGAGGTGCTGGTGATAATTGGAACATGCCGGAAGCTACAACAGACAATGCCGAAGTGCCTGCCGAAGTGCCTGCCGAGGTCGCCACGATCACTACCCCATCGACGGGGAAAAAGGGAAAAAACAAACGCAAGAACTCTACCGCTATCTCGGTCCCTGCTAGCGGATTGGCTTCAAGGGCTTCTCCTGCTCCCAGCACCAAAAAGTCGCCTCTTGGAAACACACCGGATACTGGCTTCTATGACGACTCTGCTACTACTTTCCTGGCTGCTGACACTACGTCCGCCGTCGAAGGTAGTGGTTTGTGGGGTTCCAAGGTCCCTTCTCCTCGACCCCTCAGTCCCTTGAACCCTGCTTCGCAGATAGACAACGACCCTTCAGCTACAGTCCGGGATGAGTTTGAGTCGGGTTTTGACACAGCTGGCGGTACAGGCGGAGAAACATCACATAAACTTGATTTGAATGATGCTAGTCTAGGAGACAATCCCGCCAAAACGCCAAGTCGAGCGCCAAGCCCAATACCAGCTGCACCAGAGGAGCCCGCGGTCACGGAAAAAGCGATTGGTAAAGGGAAGAAGAAAAAGAAAGGATCGACCGCGACTACTCCTGCGAAATCACCGCACGTACTTACGCAGGAAGCTGCCGACAAGGAAGAAGAAGAGAGGGCTAGGGTAGAGAAAGAAAGATTGGCTGCCGAAGCTGCCGAAGCTGACAGATTGGCAGCTGCTGAAACCGATAGATTGGCCGCTGAGGCTGCTGAAGCCGACAGATTGGCAGCAGAGGCAGCAGCAGAAGCAGCTAGGTTGCAGGAGCAACAAGAAGAGCAGGACAGAGCAGAGAAGGAACGAGCAGAGCACGAGCGCTTAGAACTGGAACGAATCGAGCTAGAGAAGGCAGACCAGGAAAAGGCAGAGAAAGAACGTGTGGAACAGGAACGTCTTGAACAAGAGTGGCTTGCACAAGAAGAGAAAGATAAGGCTGCTGCTGCTGCTGCTGCTGCTGCTGCACCTGTTTCTACCTTGAGTGATCCTCCGTCATTGTTTTCTGGTGGGCTCCTTTCTTCCTCTTCTCTTAATCCCCCGGACAAACCTTGGATGACGACAGATACGGGAGGTGGAGACGATAGTTGGAGTCTGGGTTGGGGTGCAACAACAGCAGGTGGGAAGAAGAAATCGAAACTCGGGGCAACGTCCAAGCCGTCAGCTTTTGGGTCATGGGGTGGAGGCATTTTTGGAGAAACGACACCAGCTGAGACTATACCGCCCGCAGAGGAATCCTCACAAGATGCAGCAGGGTTGTTCTCGTTCTCTTCCGCCACACCCAATCTCAGTTTCGGCTTTGGTGACTCTACTAAACCCACATCGAGAGCTGCTTCACCAACGCCGCCCCTAGTTGTGGATGAGGCAACCCCCACTCCCGCTGAAATCGAAGCAAACCCAACAGATGTTGTCAGTCCTACTGCCGAAACAGGTGATAATGGCGCCGGGGAAGAGGGAGGTTTCGAAACCGCTGCAACAACGAAGTCGAAAAAGAAAAAGAAGAAAGGGGCCAATAATACTGATGAACTACCCAAAGAAGATCCACCAGTCGAACCCCTCGGTGTATGGGGAGAAACCCCCGCTGAAACCGAAGCAAATCCAACAGATGCTGTCGGTCCTACTGCCGAAAAAGGTGATAATGACGCAGCTGGGGAAGAGGAAGGGTTCGGAACCACTGTAACAACGAAGTCGTCGAAAAAGAAAAAGAAGAAAGGGGGCAATAATATTGATGCTGGAGCTGGAACTGAGCTGCCAGGGGAAGATCCACTAGCTGATCTCCTCGGTGTAGAGGAAGAAACCCCCGCTGAAACTCCAGTTGTTGAAACGCCTACAACGGGTAGCAAAAAGAAGAAAAAGGGGAAGAAGTGAGGATAACTTTATGAATTGATGACCTTTACGAGCCTTTTATGTTGTTTTGGATCTATGTATTTACTTCAAGTTGTAGAAATCTGCCAGCCTTTGTTCAAGTTCTTTCCTTTACCTTAGATGAATTATACCACTAATAATACCTAGTCTCTGAACGTGTGAAAGTTGACATTGACACTTACTATAGCTGTGCCCAGGTCCACATTTCGTTTACCTTATGATTATGGTCAACATTCCTCCAGAAATATGGTTCCAGATAGCTAAGTTCGTTCCAAATAAAGACCTACGTGACTTGTTGGGAGTCAATAGCATCTTTTTCAAAATTGCGATGGACATTCGATACAAAGAAGTCTTGATCACTACAAGGGCCATAAATCAATCTATGAAAACTCTTAAACGAGTAAGGTGCGCGTCTTTTCCATTTTAACCCTCGAGATATGCAGTGCTTGACCCGAGATGGTTCTATTTATCTAGCGATCCATTCATTGCTTCCAGGGTGTACCGGTTGTCACTAGAACTTACGCATATCAATACAACTACAAACCCCCCCAAGTCAGGTTCTCATATTCGACATAAACTGCAGCATACCATGACTCGCGTTTTTGGAGGTTCCAAATCGCCACCGCTGCAACCTGTAACTGCGACCTTTACGGATTTCGTCAATGAAATCATCAACACCACCAACAAACTTCCAGATGTCCGCGAACTACACATCGACTCTTGGCATCTTCCCCTTTCTTACGATCCCCACCCACTTTTCTTGTCCTTTTGGTCGTCCTTTGGACCAAGGTTGCATACCCTATCTCTTAGCGGCAATTTAGAGGGTTACCGTACTCTCATTAACTCAAATACAACACTCAATGGATTGCAGGACCTCCGTCTTGAGTTCACCAACAACATTTATTGCCTTTATGCAGACGCAGATAGGGCGATCCTTGTAGATGTCCTCTTGCCGTTTATCAACAGCCTAGCCCCTCATCTCGTATCGCTGAGATTGTGGTCGTGGGCTTCTGTTGATCTCTCGACATTCTTTTCTCGGCTAGCACCCTTCCCTGGTTTGAAGGCTTTAAACGTCCGGATAGCCTTTAACAGGGCCTTCGGAGACGCTTCAGGCCTTAAAGGTCTCATCTGCGATAGTTCTGGCACTCTGCGAAGAGTCGATCTACGTTTAAACCTGACTGGGTTAACGGCAAACCCTTTATCAGAGGGACCGCTTGGTCGATTCCTCTTGGACTGTGTCTCAGATGAGCGTTTCTTTTCCCAGCTGCGGGTTTTGGATATATACCCTACAAATTTGATTGCCGGGATGGACTTTCTGTTAGGCTGTATTCATCGCAACTCACAGAGTCTTGTGGAGCTCATCGTGAGAGATCGATACTGGGAGGACGGGGAAATCGAGGTTGTTCTCGATGCAGTATCCTCCTGCAGCAACCTGACATACCTTAGAATGAATATTCGGAGACTTGATGTTGCAGTATTAGACCGTTTGGCCCTCAAACTACCCAAAATTGATCGATTATGGCTGTCTATCGGAGAAATTGCTGCCAATGAACCCAATTCATTGATTGTATGTGTACCGCACGCCAATTTAGATGGTATATAAGCACTAATCTTTATAATCGCTCGGATTTAGGATACATTTTACCAACATCTAGGCAAACGGTCGTATACCAACTGGAAATTGAAGGACATTACCATTTTTCAAAATGGTCAAAAGCTGGACAGCGATACGATGTTGGCAATTGGTCGAAGTATACCCACTCTAACCAGTTTCTTTTCAAACGGACACATGCACTTGCACGAAGGTCAGACGTCAAATATCGGAGCAAACGGCCCAAATTAGGCTCTACATTTTTGTAATGGATGTTTCAGCGTCTGCTCTCCCTTATAACAATTTGCCAGGAGGACACTATGTTATACCAGCAGTAGCTGTAGATCTAGTATGGACCTATTATACAGACGATTCTTGTTATCGGTTGTCTACGACGTTTCTCCTGTGCAGCCATGAATCCTGGAATCGCAACCACTGCCATTCGAGCCAGCGACCAGCATATTCACTGGCTGCCACGCCCCCGAAATCTTAAAGTCACATATCTCCTGTGAATTCAGCATCACAAGACAAAGGGATGACACGAGGTCGAACTTCTCCGTCGTCAGCTGGCTTGCAGCCCCCAAATAAGCTAGTGCCTTGATCTAATAACTACGATAATGCCGTTGTGGGATGATCATACGACCCACCCCGGATTTTTTTTGTCTGTGATATTCACTTGATGAAAGGTCACCCCTAGTTCAACCCCCAGTTAAAACCTACGTGCACCTCGCAAGAAGCTCGGATGTTCTTCAAGTTCAACTCATCCAGCGCAGATCCCCATCTAGATTAATAGCACTACCTCGATCCTCAAGTATACATTTAAATCTGAGCAGATTTCTCACCGTTAAGCCTGAGCAGACTTACAGGGCGAGATATCATATTAACGACGCCACTGACTTATCAAGACGCACAAACCCCGCTTGATCACCGCCACTGGCAATTTTACAAGACTTGGAGCGCTCATTGTGACCTTTCCGAAAGTATCCAGCCAATAGCAGACGATGTCATTCAAAACCGCTCCAGACGTCAATTCGATGGGCGTTTTCCATCTCGAGCTGCGGCAAAATTAAAGTCGACAATTCCCATATCTGGCGATCCAGTGAATTTTTTTTTTTTTATGATCCCAAAATACGTCGATAAACACATCTCTGGAAGCTTATCCCACACGAGCGGTTTACATACATGTTTGAACAGTTAAAAATATTTTGAACTTTTTTAGGCTACATGAAACTATGTACAATTGAGTATTGAAATTACGAATTCGTGTCATTGTCAAGTGCCTCTGACAGCCTGAGAAACTGCTCTTCTCACGATACGCGCTTATCAAGCGCGAAGCGCCAAGCGCCAAGAGCGGGTTTTTTCTTGCCAATATCTGCATTTTTCTCATCCCCTAACGTGTCCCGAATACTAGAAGACTGTTAAGTGGTCGTGCCCTCATATGCTGAAGCCCTTTTTGCTGACCGCATTTTATTTTTTCAAAACCGTGGGTCGGATTGGTCTCCGAGTCGGGAATGACTGTGCCCCTTCTGACTCAAAATAAAAAATAAAAAATGAGCACTCCAGAATAAGTTTCCTAATCAGCTTAAATTCAGCCGTTACGTGATGACTTCATTCATTTATTTCAAAGGGAACCGCTCGTATCGAAAAAGTTCCGAAAAGTTAATACAGTCGAACCTTTCTTCACCCATGCCTCCTGAAAACCCATAGCATAACCCCTTATATCCCATGACTTTTTGGGGCTACCAAAATTGTCATTTCGCACCAACAAATGCCCCCCCCCTCATAACCCACAGCCTCAGGCGTCCACCAATGGGCATGGGCTAAGAGAGGTTCGACTGTTAATCCAAAATCTGTTTCGTCAAGATTCTGCTATTCTTTCGGGTTTTTAGGTATATTTTTAGTGTTCGGCCAACACAATATTTTCAGGGTCTGATTACCTTAATTGGCATTTTCTTGGACCAACGGCTTGAATGAATTTTTTACTGAAAAGTTGGTAGATATGATCCTTTCATGGTTTACTATCAATTCCGATGGACCTTGTATAGAAATATGGATTTTTTTTGTTGTCGAACTTCGATTGTCTATGACTGTAAGTTCATTAGGAAATGATCAAAGACTTGAATCTCTGCTAATTCGACTCAGAATCACTGGGGCTATCAACCTAGTCTCGTCCCCAGTGTGTCTGGTGCATTGCACAAAACCCCATCCTGTTACACGCAGATCATGTGTACCACGCGTCGTGTTTGTGTATTGTTAAGCATATAAATTTGTTGTATTTTTCATAGGTCTCTTCCCAAAATAAATTGGAAAAACGAAAAACTCCACAAAAACTCTTTTTAACCCTCAAATCAGGGGTGATGGGGAAGGTGCCTCTTGGCACTGTAATCAGAAGCATCGAATCTCCATTTATAACACAAGGGCCCTGACGAATCAACTATTATTTCAAATTGATTACTCCAAATGGAGGAAAATCCAAGATTCTCGGTACAGGTGAGCTATAAATGGATTTTAAAGGCGCTCGGTGGTTGTTGGTGGTCTTTCCTTTCTTGGTGGAATTTTTTACTATGATTTTGGGAGTTTACTCTCTTTCACTCTTGGCCTTTGTGCACGCTATTCCTTTGTATGGTCAATTCTAACTGATGTCTACCTCACTTTATCAACTCATGATTTTATAAGAGTAAAACCTATATCTGTATTTAGTGTCGGGCCCCCACGCGCTCCAACGCCAAAGGATTTAAGATGCATGCAGCCATGACTGATATATCAAGAAGTGAAACTTGCCTCTTAACAAATGTAGCCTCTCTCCTTCTTTCGCTGATCATCTCATTGACCTTATATTATTAGAAGCATAAAAGCCTTCTCCAACTGATATGATGTTGAGAGCAAGTCGACTATTAACTAGCTACCTTTGGATATGATTTGCTCAATAAGACCGCCAAGCTTCTCCGTGATCATCGTGGAAGGAAAGGGAGGTGAGCCAATTCAGCCAAGTGACCAAGGACGACTACTTTTGAAATTAAAGTACACATACATATGCTTATGGATTTAAAAACACAGTTGTCGCTCCTATTTTGATAATCCTAACCGGTTACTTAATCAACTTCCCTATCTATGTTTGGTATTAACAACGGATCAGTTCCTGATTTAGACCTATTGATGCCTAATTGGGCAAAAGAAAAGGTTGGCAATACGCTGACAGGGATATTCTGTGGGGAATTTAATCTGGCCAATAAATACTAAATACTAAATACTAAATACGACCTACTCAGGTTTATCAGCCACGCCTAGACAAGTTATCGCATTCGGCTTCTTATGTATCCACCGAACCTTTTTTACTTTCCGAGAGTTAGGCTCGCGTGCTTGCGCTTTCCAAAAAAGCGTGTGATGACTTTTCATTCGGACCGGTTTTCCATTCGCAAGTGCTTTTTGCAATGACCACCAATCACGATTCACCCGTTGAATATCTCATGCTGTAGATCATGTGTCGTCGTTCACAACTCCACAGCGGCATTGCCGTTTCCAGCGATAATTTTTACTTCTATCGACCACTGACTATAGTCACTAGGGCTGGAGCCAGTCAGCGCAGCCGCGGACCAATTACGTTCAATAAAAATAACATAGCAATAATATTGAATTCTGGGATCAAATAATGAATATCCCGCACAGAACAATGATGTATAAAGCCTGACTCAAATCCGAGAGATTCATACTAGTGCTCAGTGAATACTTTTCGCCCGCCAGCATAACATCCAGTGGGCGATTGATGGTGGTGCCACTAGTGCTGGCTCGTACGGGACAAGTCACTTGTCGTTGTGATCACTACCTCCAACAATCCAAGTCGCGTGGTCAACTGGTATATTTATATTCGAGGTAACAGAAAAACTTGCGCCTAGATTATTATCTTACAAATGATTTGCTTTGAATACCATATTAAAGAAATATCCGCCCCCCCCCTCCAATTGAGTTTCTTTCTCCTACTACGGGCCGATAAGAGGAACGATGTTCTGCGAGAGCAAAGTTGTTCTGCGTTCAATGTAATTGACCAGATCAGTACTTCTGATTTGCGGGAGTTGAATTCCGTATTCGTTTTGAAGGATCAGGAGAACACGGATGACCCAAGGCCTAGTGCCCCATGGAAGGAGAGTTGGATTGGGGTGGCCTCGCCCTTCACCAGAGTAGATACTCTGCATACGACCATGAAGGACGGAAAGATCAACGTTAATATCGCCGACATGCAGCAAGCCCCTGTAGCCCTGCTCGTCTTCGACCATGGTATTATGGTCTCTACGATACCAGACCTGGTTCTTGCGCACAAATATCTCGTACATCCATGTCTGGGGAGTGAAGTAACGTCCTGGGCACAAGACCACTGCCCATTCGTCGCGTCCAGCAAAGAAAGCTAATCCCACTTTGGTAGTAACCATGGTCGGATGGAATGTTGACAACTATAACAGTGGATTAGTCGCCATTAGTAACACTATATACTCAAATTGCACCTACTAGTGGGTGAAGCGACTGATATAGATCCGGTTAGATGGGTATCCAACTCGCTGGTTAGGACTCCAAGGTAACAACGATCGTGGTCTAGAATTAGAGACGTCGTTAGGTATTCATTATACATGATGAGAAGTTGACTGACATCAGAGGTAGAAGTGGGGGGCCAATGATAGGGATAAGTCATTCCCAGCCCATTTCGAGGCCTACTTATTGCAATCTTCCCTCTTCGGACTTAAGGTTGCCCCGGTGTTTTCGGTATCTTTTAGAGAACTCTCCGCGCACCGTAAGAATTTGTTTGGTAAAAAGAACCTTCACAGTAAGATAAGAGTCTAGAGGGTAAAAGAACATCCTGGAAAGAAAAAATAAGCTATCCTTTCTATTTTTATTGACCCCCCATAGCTATTCGAGTCGTTTCTGACCAAACGTCATGCATCACTTGTTACTATTCCTTGCGTGTTTTTTTGGCTCTGGATTATCTAACAGTGGTGGGAGGTGTTGCAATTTAAATAAGGATCCGAGTAACCGTGAATTTCTAAACTATCTGGCTACCACTGGTATTAATATTGTATCACGAGCTAGTCAATGATATGGGGCCTCTGTCTATTTTGATCGGCACCAGTAACTTGGATCTATATGGGAAAGAAGCCATGAAGTGGCGCAAGGATCGACGTGCGAACTTGGCGTAAAAATAACATCCGATTGACAGGCCCTTGATATGGCAATTCGGTTTTTGATTTTGTATTCAGGCACACATCATGTTCTGAAACTTGAGCAGTGGAAAAATAGTTTTCATATGTATAACAGTGGAAGCCTCGGCCTTCATGCTTCATCATAAATCTCCATAGCTATCGTGCCTTAGTTATCGGAATGGCCCTAAAATTGGTCACTACTATACGCACATGTTTTGCGGTCATTAAGGGCAGCGGGCCTATTGGGGTCACGGATGCCAGGACCGCAATGTCACCGCATGTCTCTAACTGAACTGAATGTTTATGTAAATTAAATTACTCAAAAGTTCATTAATATTCGAACATAGAGAGATCAAGCAACTTGAAAACATAATATTAACTTTTGGTAAACCTCTATAGCGGCTAGTGCGTCCAAAAGCCTCCGCTGAACTGAAATCGGCGGTCTTACCCATCTCCAAATCAGAATCACGAGTCGCAAGGCAACATCACCGCTTGGTTATCCCGGTTGCTACTTACCTCTGCGAAATCAGAATTCGAGTGGAAAACTAACGCCGTAGTATTGCGCCACACTTTCCTTTGTCAATTTCATATAAACTATCATTGAAAAAAATTAAATCTCGAGTCTGATCTCCATTTCCAGTGCTTTATTCAAGAGTTTTCTATGTCGTAGTTGCCAGAGTTTTCTATCCATGCAATGTCACAGCTGTTCCTATTGAATATGGAGAGTGGGAAAGGAGTAAGGCTTTATTTGTTTATTGGGTCATGGTTAAACAGGTTGATCCTGGTGGCTTTCTTACTTGTTACCCACGTACCACATCTCGGACGGAGAATTCTTGACACGGATACATCACTGTCCACCGGTACGGACCTAGTGTCTGGAACAATCCTCTTACATGACGTATATAGGAGCTGAGTATCCGACATCAGCGCGCAGTCTTATGTAGTCCATGTTCACCCACATCCTCCCATATCTTATCGTTAAGATCTTAAGGAGTTAAGTTGAGCCATCGTGATGTTTGGGTATTGACCTTGCCGATTCAAATCTCGAGCTAGGAACCACATACAATGTTTTGACGAGATGCGGACAAGACGAATAACATGGATGGATGTAGACAACCAACCTGAGGGATACGTTGCGGACTCTGTGTGGTCACTGGTGGAGAAAGGAATCGAAGGTTTTCCCTCATTTCCTTCAACTTCATATAACTATAACACGTACTGAACTTTCACCATTCTGCCAAAAGGCGAGTCTATTCTCTGAAGAGGTGTTGTAGGCAATCCATTACCCAAATGATTTTTTTTAGGTCACTTCATCTAGTAGAAGGACCGGTCACCGGTCTATATGCCACGAAGGGTCGGTGTATAAGCCCATCACATGAATATAAAATTGGTCATCTTTTTGACCTATAGACAAGTTGACCCGATCGGAAGGTAAACCGCCAGTGGATTTTACGCTCATAACCGGTTATAAACAGAAGGTTATTTTTCCTTCTGAGATAAACATAAGGAGACATGTGATCCAGCGCGATAAGGACTCACACCCACTGCTGCGGGCAGGGACTATTTTATAGCTATCTAAAATCCGATGAAATGTGCAAACTTTGATAAGAATTTTCATGTACTACAAATATATCTAAAGAAAATGGCATCACGCACTTACCCGATATAGAAAATTTGACATCACGTGGCAATGTTGACTTATGTAAAAACTATCGCACATTTCAAATCGGATTTTTTTTAGATCGCTATAAAATTGCCGCAGCAGTGCACCCAGATAAAATTATGTTTTCGGGCCGGTCCTCGCCATTTCACAGCATATGTTCTTTGTGTGGTCAATTTTCATAGATGGAAATACAGTTGCTTCTACAAGTGCCAACCGATACTGTGTCCGAGCTTTACATTCCCAGACCAAGGGGAGTTTAGATTAGCCAGCCACGGTGAACTTAGTCAGAATGAATGACATTGACGAGACGAGATTTTCACAATAGGGTGTTCGAGAGCCAATGAGCATTATTGCGCGATCATAACTCTAAAGCCAATAGTCTGAGGGAAAAAATCGGTCAATGTAAAAGGTGTGCACAGACCGTCGAGGCCCATTGAATGCACCAAGTCTTCTTTGAAAGTGTTTCTCCGAAACTGTCACGTCACGCGTCACATGTCTAACAATGGACCAGATAACTGATCCAAGCGCCCGGCGCCAGTACAGTACACTCGCCAAGTCCTTACCAAGTGGCTTGAGTGGCTTGAGATGTAGCAAGATGAGGTAGCCGAAAACCATAACACATGGACAGATAGGCTTCCGTCACCCGTGACCAGTTGAACCCTCGACCCTTCATGATCCAATTTTCAACTGTCCGCTAGCAAGGGCCGACGATTCACGAAGGGATCCGTAGACTTGACGCTGTCGTGAAACATGAATTCTGCCTGCGCATATAGCATAGCAATCTATTATCCTAGCTAGCGGCAACGGCTCGTTGATTGCTCTAAGCCAACTTGGATCTGGTTATAATGCCAAATCATTCACTCGCCTCCCAATATATATCACTAAAAAGCCATGGTCAGTTGTTCACGTGTCTCTACTCCACATAATCATACTAGGCGAACGATAACCACCCTGCCGGCTCTTTCAAGAACTGAGTGAATGTGACGAAAGGTGAAATTGAGGCCAACGCTGCATAAGGTAGGCGTTGTCAGATAGGCTCCGTGAACCGTGGTACGCCTCTATTTCTGCTGCATCCTTTCAGATACGGTATCAACATCCTTCTTTCTAAAAACCCACAATACATATGTCACCTGGTAGGCCATCAGGAAAAACCTCAATTCCCAATTTCGAGAAAAAGCCTAGGAAAAAAAGGGAAGAAACCGCATTTCTGAACTTCCCTAAATTAGATCCCTTGGAGGATAGGCTCAACCCAATCCCCTACCAAGATCGTCCACACGTGGACGATCTTGGTACGAGACTACTTTGGAGGGGGCCGGAAACTGTAGGGAATTCCCGGCATGTCAGACACATGGGATGACAATTCTGAAAGGTATTCTGGCGAACAGGGTGCCCTGCATGGTGCCATTAGATAATCCACCTGAATGGACCTTCACCGCGTCACCTGTAGAGCAAAAGAGTCCTGTGGCTTGTAATCATACAGTAACTTGAATAGCGATGAATGAGCGTCGGGAAAGGGCTCGGAAGCTGTGATGATTACCAACGTAAGTTCCTGCTTTGGGTCCTTCAGATGTTTCGTTGAAAACCGACTTCTATAGTAGGATGTTTATGTATGGCTCAAAAGGAGGTAGGGGATAACTTCTACAAGTCACTCTTCATCCATTCATCCATGAACCTTACATTGATGGTGCAGTAGATGCGGCTGGGTGCGCCATATGTAAATTCCAGGTTCACCACATCTTTTGAAAACTCTATGTGAATATTTTTATTCCTCTTTCTCTTCGTTCGTTCTTACGTAGTCCGCAGTCTACTGTCTACCGCTCTAGGTTTCTTGAGATAAATATATTATATTTGACATCAGCAAAAAGGAACACTATATTCCGAGTTTCCTTGACTTTCTCGGGCTTTCCATATCCGAAAAACTCGGAAACCAAAAAAAAAAAAACCAGCAAACCTGGGACTCCAAGACTCACATCTCCATCATGATTCGTCTTACCATTTCATTTAATTTGCACCTTCATCATATTTTTTTACTCAAGTTGTAATAGACCACATAGACCTTACATTTTAATTCTAGAGTTTCCTACAGTTCCGTAGGTTTCTATATCTCAGACCTCAGGCCCCAGTCCCTGGCCGGAAAATAAGACATAAGTTCTTCAGAGTCCCTGGGGTTTCACTACTAAAATGCTTGATGCCCTTAAGGCCTAAAGGTTACTTACATATCATATCTATGGCTAGAATTTAAAAGATATTCTACGATAAATCTTCCAGGTCGACTTATAAGTTATCATCAGAGTCCAGTGCTTACGGTGACCCATCGAAAGGGAAAAAAACTTAGATGATTTACAGATCACTACGAGCACAAAATCGCCTCTATAATCGACCCGATAAGAGATACTACTGTCAGGCTCCGTGATTACGAAAGAAAGTCCCTTTATTACATGAAATCATCGGCGCCAGTGCCAAAGTCATCTAATGCCTCATCATAAACTCGTGTATCAAGCCTGAAAAAAAGGAAAAAGATCAGCCATCATGTTGGGAAACTGAAAAAAAAAAGAAAAAAGAGAGAATGAGAGTCTCATACTTCGACGAAGGCTTCGAGCTAGCCAACCCAGGTTTATTCGCCGCCTTAGGTTTCTTTTTACCGCTGGCTTTATCGCGTTGTTCCTTTTGCTTCTCGTTCGCTAGAGTAGTAAGACCACTGGCGACCTTACGAACTTCGACGTCCTTGAGTGGCATGGCCAGAGACCGGGCGTGATGCTCAATGAAGGTAGGGTAGAGAGGTTTACTTTCATGTCGCTTGATAATGAATTCGATGATCCGATCTGAGAGTTTTTGGAAATCATCCTTAGTGCGCGGTTGGAAAGATATCAGAGAGTCAAGCTCGGACGATGTCCCTGTGAATCAATTATTCATAAAATCAGGGGTTTCATCAGTGTCATGGCAATGGATCGTAAAGGGAGGTGAAACTAAAAATTCGCGTACCCCCCAGTGCAGCTCCTCCAAGAAGGTCGGCAGCGTTGTTGAGGTCAGCTTTCAGCTCACGTTCCTTGTCCGACCGAGCTTTTTCTCTAGGATCAAGGACAGCATCGGAATCATAGGAATCATCTGAATCGTCATCTGAATTATCGTTTTTCTTCAAAGCTTTTTGGGCCTCCTTTTCGGCAAGTTTTGCTTTCAAGGTCCCTTTCTTCTTGGGCGGCGCAACAGGTGCACGAACCTCCTCCTCCGAAGACTCTTCTTCTGAGGACTCCTCCCAGTCACTCTAATGTAACATCATTTAATCAATAGGCCACAGTGGCATTGATTGCATGGGGATAGACTAACCACTGGAGTGTCCTCCTCTTTATCTTCTCCATCCCATTTCGATTTCACGACTTTTACTGGAGGCGGTGGTGCTAGCGCAGCCTTCGCGGATATAGGGTTGGTGGGTTTCCCTTTCACGGAAGGCTCGCTACCCGGTCCTTCTGCTTGTCAAAAAGAAAGAGCTTTCGTGAGCTTTTCGATATGCACTGGGGTAGTCCAGGAGTGAGAGGCCTACCCCAATCATTTGACATGATGAAACTCCCCTTTCAAACTGAGATTCTTGATGTGGATCCTTTACCTGTGCGACTTGTACTGTCACAAGCTCTAATGAAGGGTCTGTTTTTTGTCAATCTAAATAGATCAGTAATCGGGTATAGGGTTTATTTCGGCTATCTCCGCCCCGAACACACTCAGCCGCTGTTTAGGCTAAACAGCCCACTGAGGGATGTCAACGGCGTCGAGGTATGTTTTCGCGATAGTTTATATCAACATAATACGCGTTTTATATGTTCATGAAGCGGTCGGCTTCTCAAGCTAGCGTTACCCCTTGTCAAGACCCACGGTTTTACACGCGAAGCGCTTTCACGCTCTGTACTTTCATTGCCCGCGAATGAAGTCCATGCGGAACCACTTTCAGATACAGCAGTTTCAGCTCTATTTGGATATGGTGACGATGCTCGTAGAACACTGATTGTAGCTTGGCTGCGGGGTGGTATCAGACACATGGGCTCGATTCCTGGAGCTGAGCGACAAGCTACACCTCTTCTGGCTTCGGAAACCCCAAAGACGGGGACAGAAAAAAAAGCAACAGTCAGAGATGCCCTTTGTGCACGTCTGGAATATAACGAACCAGCGCTTCCATATCTTCCCGAGGTACGCTCCTATTGCTTTTCTTTTGCATTGACTACTTGTGTTCAAAAGCACCTATTTATCTGCTAGGCATTCGCTCTCCTCATCTCTTCATCTTCTGGTATACACCTATTTGACCCTCTACCTGCTATGAAACATGCAGCACAGATTGCGGAAAAGGCTTGCTGTGTGACTGGAGACAAGTCATTGCAGGTCTGTCTGATTTTATTTTTGGCAGAGTCGAGTCGTTTTTGCTGACCTATCAACTGCATATACAGCTTGACTGGTATTCCAGGCGTATATCCATAGCTGCGATATATACAGCAGCAGGTTTGTCTTTCCACCCCCAGTCTGCGTATCATTCACTTTCACGCTTCTTTCTTTTTTTTTTCACAGAGTTGCACCAGCTCACATCGCCTCACACCACATATGCCTTCCTCGATTCATTACTTGATAACTCGTCATCAATCAAATCGTCATTAGATGAAATGAACCTCTATTCATCTTATATTTTCAAAAGCTGGCGGGGAATTATAAAAAGCTCTGGGATATTTTAAACAACAGCACTGTGTCACAGCCTATTATTTTGACATTATGATGAACAGGCAGGCTTGGTTTTGGGTGGGTTTGATGAGACATGGATTTTTGGTACGGAAAGGTTGAATGTAATTTGCGTCTCACTGGGATTTATATTATTTCTACAACCCTCCGATATGCGTGCTTGCCTCCGCGATTTCCTCACAAATAAGCTCCTCTACTGCTGCTGGCATTGTTGTCTCTTTGAAAGCTTGACTGATGTCTCGTAGCCAATCCTACGAACTTCCAGGTTTTGGCCGCTCTAAAAAAATACGGCGGCCAACTCCTCACACTTTGTGGAGGAGTGTAGATGTTTCTCGTTCATCAACAAGTAAAATTTCAAATGTAGGTCGGTGAACCCCGGGTGTTGAAACACGTGAAATGGTCCGTGCGAGGGGGAAGACCATATAAAACGTTTGCTCTTTCGAACTAGAGGCCTCATACTTACCTTGATGGCATAAGCTCCTTCATATACCTGGGTTTATGGGCCGTGGAGATCCTTCATAGCACGGCGACCTTGTCCTCAGAGGGTGTCTGCGGCTTGTAT